>ERZ511473.449-NODE-449-length-67654-cov-61.440727_pt1 | contig 67654 bp, 58 predicted proteins | sample MGYA00374947_ERZ511473 | MGnify/ENA primary metagenome ERZ511473 (study PRJEB26303, sample SAMN06343854) | sediment metagenome | isolation source: hot spring sediment | place: Canada: British Columbia | collected 2012-09-26 ... | reverse complement strand
CCCCGTTCGGATCCCGCTCGAACCGAAAGGCCTGGACGACTCGCATCCGATGACCTCCAGCGCCCGCTGGATTCCATCGCCGTGGGGGATGATCAAGAGTTGTAATGCAAGATCCCAAAATGGGCAGCTGTTGTCACCCCTCGAAGGGAGGCCACATCGCGAGCAGCTGCTCCGCCCGATGTCGGGCGCGCAGGAGCTCCGGGCGGGTTGATCCCTGCGTGCGGCGCAGGAAGGCCTGGATCTCCTCCCGCAACTCCTCCGCCCGCCGCCGGTAGTGCGCCTCCTCGCGGGGCCTGAACCCCTGGAGCTTGCGTGGCCCTTCCCGCCACCCCTCTGCAATCGACCAGTCCCGGATCGGAAAGGCGCAGCGGGCGTAGAACAGGCACATCCCCAGCGGCGTCAGGATCGGGGGGACCCCCAGCCGGAGCGCCTGTTCGGTTTCCTGATGGATCGCCAGGGATTCCCCGAACGTCTCATAGGCCAGGGCCAGCCATCCCCCGGGCGGGATCAGCGCGCCGACCGCCCGGAAGAACTCCTGGAGATCGGCGTCGTTGAGCTCCACCGGCTGTCCCTGAAACGGGATCGGGTTGCGGAAGAAGCCATCCAGCCATCCCGGGATCGGTCGGGGACGAGGCTCCGCATAAAGGCCCCGCAGGATCGGTCGATCGGAGCGAATCCCCTCCCGCTCCAGGTAAAAAGCCAGATAGCGCTGCCCGGCCGTCCCGGCCGATCCTTCCTCCCGGACTCGAATCTGATAGGCCCCGATGGAAAGGCCTTCCAGGGTTTCCCACCCGGGCGAAGGCATGGTGAGGTTCCTTCTCCATAGAGAAAATAGAGTTGCGCTCGAGCGGATGAAGGGGAATGCCTCACCCCTTCTTCGTCTGGCCCACGGAGATCAGCGGGAGGCCCCACAGAACATTTCGTAATCGATAGGCTCAAAGAGCGTCGGATGATCGCCGCACACCGGGCAATCCGGACGGCGTTCCACCTGAACTGCCAGCCATTCCGCGCGGAGCCCATCAAAGGCGAGGAGGCGGCCGGCCAGGGATGTGCCCAGGCCCAGCAGCCACTTCAGCGCCTCAAAGGCCTGCATCGCGCCGATGATCCCGGGCAGCGCCCCGAAGACGCCGGCCTGCTGGCAATCCGGAACCTGATCGGGAGGCGGCGGGGTGGGCAGAAGACAACGATAGCATGGCCGTCCTCCTGGAGGCACCGCGCCGATCTGGCCCTCAAACTGGAAAATGGCTCCCCAGATCAGCGGCTTGCCCTCCCAAACGCAGACATCGCTGGCCAAGTATTTCGTGGGGAAATTATCGCTTCCATCCAGGATCAGATCGTATCCGGCCACCAGCCGGCGCGCGTTGGCCGCCGTGAACCGTTCCACATAGGGGACCACGGTGACGTCCGGGTTGAGGGCTTGCAGCCGCTCCCGGGCGACCTCGGCCTTCGGGCGGCCCACGTCCTCGGTTCGGAAAAGGACCTGCCGCTGGAGGTTGCTGAGATCCACTACATCGTCGTCGATGATCCCGATGGTGCCCACCCCTGCAGCGGCGAGATAGAGGGCGATGGGGCAACCCAGGCCGCCTGCGCCGATGATCAGAACCCGGCTCTGGAGGAGCCGGCGTTGCCCTCGCCCGCCCACCCCGGGCAACACGATATGCCGGGCATAACGACGGATCTGGGATTCGTTGAACGAGAAAACCATGCCCGCGCCACGGATCCATCGGGAGGATGGGGAGCTACACCAAAGGCCAGGTCAGGATCTCGCCTCCCCGGGCTTCAGCTCCCTGATCCCAAAACCAGAGCAAGACACCGGAGCTTTCCGCTGAATATTTTAGCTCGATGGATGAACTCACGTCTTTCTCTTCTGGAAGAAGGGAACCCCAGGATCCTGCTCGGGGACAACATGCCAGCGCTGCGCGAAAAGCGCTGGCCACCGACCGGCAACCATCCCCCAGATTTCCGATAGCCTTTCAAGCGGCGGGAAAGGAGAGGACGGGCCCGGATCCGCCAGGGCCCGGTCATATTCCGGCCGGATCGATCAGGGGCTTTGAGAGGAGGATTGCTCCCACTCGGTTGGCCCAGCAGTGTGGGGTGAGTGATCCGGAAGGTTCGGGAGCCTGGCCGGGCGTTAGCGAGGGCCCGGCCAGGCTTCCCCCTCATCCTGGGCACCCCGCGCTCAGTCGTGGGGGTGGCCGTGCTCCAGCTCCTCAGGAGTAGCGGGGCGCAGGGCCAGGATCTTCACGGTGAAGTGAAGCTCCTCCCCTGCCAGTGGATGATTGAAGTCCAGGGTCACCGTATCCGGGCCGACCTCGGCGATATAAGCCGGGAAGGCCTCGCCGTTCTCGGTGTAGACATACAGACCGATGCCTGGAGCCAGGGGGAAATCCGCCGGAAACTCACTTCGAGGGACCACCTGGTAGGCGTCCGCCCGTCGGGGTCCGTAGGCGTCCTCAGGAGCCAGCCAGATCTCCTTCTCCTCCCCCACCGCCATCCCATAGATGGCCTCCTCCAGGCCGGGGAGGATCTCCCCGGCGCCCTGAATGAAGGTGATGGGCTCGCTCTCTTCCGAGGACTCCACAACCCGACCGTCCTTCAGGCGGAGGGTGTAGGCCAGGGTCACCACCATATTGTCCTGAACGGTCAGACGCTCTTGCAGCATGGGTCAAACCTCCATAAAAGTTAAAAGGGCGCCCTCCCGGCTTACGGAGAGCGCCCTCTTGCGAAAAGCCCCTGCCGCAAAACCGGCAGCGCCATTGCCTCTATCATAATCGAACTCTGCATGAAAGGCAAATCCTCCACGCCTGCCCTCCCCGACTGCGACCAGAGACCACTGCCTCCGAAGCCCCTTGAATTCCCACCAAGAAGAGTTACATTCAGCTTGCCCTAATCGCATGGGGCTTGCCCGACGAGGCGGGGTTATGGTAAAAAGATAGCCGAGCTGGATCAATTCGCTGAAAATCCCCCGACGAGGGGATGCTCCAGATCTCGCTCGATGGGCAATGCGCGAGGGCCCTCCGCCCCATAAAAGCGCCATCCGAAGCCACATCACAACCGAAAGGAGGAGCTGGCGATTCTGATGAGATCGAGTCTGCCTGCGCCGAGGTCAACAAGCCATGAACCGGTGATGGCGAAGTTGCCTGAGATGCGCATGCCCCGAAACCCCAGGGGGAGGTCGCCTTGAACGCCAAGAGGATCCTGATCATTGAGGATGATGTGGAACTGGCTCGCTTCCTGGCGTGGCAGCTGGAGCAAAACGCCTATCAGGTCTCCATCGCCCATAGCGGCCAGGAAGGTCTCGATCTCCTGCGCGTGCAAAACCCCGACTTGGTTCTCCTCGATTTGATGCTGCCTGGCATGGATGGATGGGAAGTCCTCAGAACCATCCGTTCGACCGGGGAGACACCGGTGATCATCATCAGCGCCCTGGGGACAGAATCGGACATTGTGCGGGGGCTGGAGAGCGGCGCCGATGATTACCTCACGAAACCCTTCGGCCCCCGACAGCTCCTCGCCCGCGTTCAGGCTGTGCTGCGGCGTTACGAATCCACCACCTCCCGCGGGATCTACGATAACGGACGCCTTTATGTGAACCTGATCACCCAGGAAGTTCGAGTCGATGGACGCCCCGTGGATCTGACCCCTACCGAGTTCAAGCTCCTCTCCACCATGGCCCGTTTCGCAGGCCGCCCGCTGACCCACGACTTCCTGTTGCGCGAGGTATGGGGGGAAGAACACGTCCAGGATCGGGGCTATCTGAAGCTTTATATCTGGTATCTCCGCCAGAAGATCGAGCCAGACCCCAATCACCCGCTCTTCATCCGAACCGAGCGAGGGATCGGTTACCGGCTGGTTGGCCCCGGCGAGCTCGGGGCCCATGAGTGATCTCATCATGGCTGCACAGAAAAAGGGATTCCCCTGTCCTCTCTCTGAGGATGAAAGACGACCTCGTCGTTCTGAATCCGAGCTCAGCGGGTTGAGGCCCTAAGGAGGAACGTGGTGGGTTTCCCGGGATCGTGGCGCTTTGATCCCCTCTCCGCCCTCATCGGAGCCGCCATGGCTTCGCTGGGTGCCGGGCTGCTCTATGGGGCCCGACGTCCCCTCCGACGACTCTACGAGGGGATGAGGGGACGCCTGGATCGGGCCCGCCAGCATCTGCGTCTATCGGCCGAGATGCAGTATCGACACTGGCTGCTGGATCAGCTTCCCGGCTGGATCGCCTGGTCGGCCCTGGACCCTCGCCTCGCGCAGTGTTTGATCGAGCCGCCTCTTATCCCTCCCCTTCCCCATCCGAGCACCCATGGGGAGGACCCCCGATTGGAGTGTGAACTGCCCCTGGGTCAGGTAGTCCAGGCGGCCTCCCGCCTCTTCCTCTACGGACCCCCGGGGAGCGGCCGCACCGGCGCTCTCTGCTGGCTGATCCGCGAGGCCCTCGCCGGACATCTGAAGTGGAGGGATCAAGCTTCCCCCCTTCCGTTTTATATTCGCCTGCCCCTGCTCGTCCCCGATCCCATGGCCCCACCGGAAGCCGCCCTCATGGAGACGCTGAGGGAAACTCTCCCCATCGTCCTGCGAGCCCGTCTGGGCAGTATGATCCGCACTGCGCTGCATGATGGGACGGCCGTGTTGCTCCTGGATGACCTGGAAGCTGTGCCTCCAGCGCGCCGCGAGGAGATCCTGCGCTGGTTAGGGCAGTTGCTGGAGAGCTACCCGCACACTCCTGTGGTGCTCACAGGGGCCGAGATGGCGACCCGTCCGCTGGAGGCGCTGGGGTTCCTGCCCCTCGCCCTCGCCCCGTGGTCCGAACGCGCTGTGCGGATGTTCCTTGAACGATGGGCTCTAACGAGTCGGGCATCTGTATCCGAGCTGGAAGGACATCTTAAAGCGTGGGGGCTTCCCCGACCCGTCCGCATGCGCCCTGCGGATGTCGTCGCCGCCGTGGTGTTGAAACACGATCGCCCAGGGCGGCCGGAGCTCTATGATGCAATCCTGGACCGCATGCTCCAGGGAATCGCGGGGGAGACCGCGCTGACTCCCCCCACTGCCCGTCTGATCCTGGGTCAGCTGGCCCTTCAGTTGTTAAACGAGGAACGCTTCCTTATCACCCTGGAGGATATCGAACAAGCGCTGATCCGTGTCCTCCCCGCGCTGGCGCCGCCGCGGGGACGTCGGAATCTGGATCGGGAGATCGAGAGACTGACCGCTCCTGGACGGCCGATTGTGCCGATCGATGAACAGCGCGGGTGCTTCCGTCACCCTCTGCTGCAGGCGTATCTGGCGGCCTGGGCGCTGGCCCAGTCCGGGGATAATACGATCCTGATGTCCCATTTGGATGATCCCCGATGGGCGGACGTTTTCACGTTCTATGCGGCCCTCGGTCCGATGTCCGGCATCATCGATCGGGTTCTCACGGAACCCGATGACGCCTTCCATACTCGATTGTTGCGCATGGCACGATGGATCGCGGTGGCCTCCCCTCAGGCACCATGGCGCCCCCATGGGATGGCCGCCCTGGGCCGGGTGTTTCTGAAACCTGGATTGCCGATGACACTTCGTCTACGAGTGACCGAGGCCATGGTGGCCACGGGAGATCGCGGCGTTCCCGTTCTTTTCCATAAGGCCCTTCGCCATTCGGACCCGGAAATCCGCATGGCTGCCATCCGGGGCCTGGGCTGGCTGGGGCAGGAAGGCGACCTGCCCTTCCTGGAATCGGTATTGAGGGATCCAGAGCCCGAAGTCCGCCGCACGGTCATCACCGCTCTCGGCGACCATCGCACCGAAGCCGCTATGAGACGGCTGGTCCTCCTCCTCCTGGAAGGAGAAGAGCCCCTTCGCCGTCTGGCAGCCGAAGCCCTGCGGACCTATCCCGAAGGCCCCCAGCTGCTTCAAGAAGCGGCCGAAGAAGCGGACTGGCGGACTCGCCGGGCCGCGGTGTTTGCGCTGGCTCTGATCCCGGAGGAATGGGCCAAAGCCCGCCTGGAAACGATTGCCCGTGAGGATCCGGAATGGCTGGTGCGGTCGGCCGCCCAGGATGCGTTAACTCTCTGGGAGAAGAACCGCCAGCCCCCAGCTCCTGATCTCCGTCCGGTCGTTGTGGAACAGCAGGGATGGCTGATCGAGTGGGCGGTGCGGGAAGGCGAAGCCGTTGGGGAGCGCTCTTCAGCGCTCCAGAGCCTCTATCGAGCCCTTGAGCGAGGGGATGAGGACGTGCGCCGGGCAGCCATCCTGACGCTGGCCCATGTGGGGGATCAGGAGGCTCTGGCGCCATTGCGGATCCTCGCTTTCGATCCTCAGATCGACCGGTTCACCCGCGATCTCGCCTTTCGAGCCCTGGAGGTGATCGCCCGCCGCACGGGGACGCGCGTGCTTTAAAAGCGGACGCATTACTCCAGCCATAGCCGGTGTGCCCGCATCAGGTTTCTCCATATTTTCCCTTCGCTCCCGGCGGCCTCGGGGAACGTCACCACCAGCTCTCCCCCAAAACCCGTTTGCTCCAGAATGGGGCAGCCCTCCTGATCCCACCATTCCAGATGCTCCGGCGCGCAGCGAAACAGCAGCATCGAAACGGAGGGATGCATCATGCTCCACAGTGCGGGGAAATCCTCTGGAATCGCCCCCTCCAGATCCAGCGCAATCCGCGGCCGGATCCGGGCCTTGAATTCGCGGACGACTTCGAGAAGAAGCGGGCTGGCCTCCGAAAGCCGAAGCAACAGGATCAGGCGAAGGCCACCGAGGACGGGAAGGAGATGCTGGATGAAGGAGAGGGCCTCCCCGGGCTCCCATCGATCCATCCCCTCCAGGAGCAACCCTTGAGCGCCCACGAAGGCAGCCGCCGTGGCAGCGGTCAGCGCATACTGCCGGATCCGGGAAGCGCCCGCCTCCTGAGGGGGACACGGGGCTATGGCCCAGGCGACAAGATGGATCCCTGTCCGCAGGCGCTCGAAACGCACCGCGTGTAAACGCGGGCGGCGGTAATCCAGCGCCTCCGCCCATTGAGACACCTCACGCCATTCTTCAATCTCCAGACTCCTCCCCCTCCACAGGCGACGCCTTTGAACCGGGCGCAGGATTTCATCATGTATGACGATGCGAGGGATCCCCACGCGCCGAGCCTGCTCGAAGATCGCCTCCGGGGGAAAGCCGGGAAACGAGCGATCCGAGAGCGCCAACCTCCACATGCGCCTTCTCCGGGAAAAAAGAAGATCGTCAGGAGGCCGGGCAGGGCTTTTCCATCGACGCTCCCCTCCCTCTACAGGATTCGGGCAGCCGGTATCCGATTCATAACCGGAACACAGAGTTTGCGCCACGGGTATAGTAGGAATTATGCACCGGGTCCCTCCAGGAGGGCGCCTGATGCCAGTCCGGCCCCAGAGGGAAACCCGCCGTGCAATCCGGATCATCCTCCAGATCCAGGGAGGCGCCCATGACCCACTGGTTCCTGGCCATTGAGGGCGTGATCGGCGCCGGCAAGACCACGCTGGCTCGCATGCTGGCCCCGGCGCTGGGAGCATATCCGATCCTGGAGCGATTCGAGGAGAACCCTTTCCTGCCGCATTTCTATCGGGATCGCGCCCGCTATGCTTTTCCCACCCAGATCTTTTTCCTGTTGAGCCGGTATCGCCAGCATCAGGAACTCGCCGCCCACCTGGAGCATGAGCCGGTGGTCAGCGATTACATGTTCGCCAAGGATCGCCTCTTCGCCCATCTGAACCTGGAAGGAGATGAACTGGCTCTTTACGAACAACTGCATCAAGCCCTGGCCGAGAAAACCCCTCAGCCCACGCTGGTCCTTTACCTTCGAGCGGATACGGATACCCTGATGGCTCGCATCGCCATGCGGGATCGGCCTTACGAGCGGGGAATGGACCGGGCCTATATCGAGCGTCTCCGACTGGCCTACGAGGCGTTCTTTTCCACCTATGAAGGTCCTTTCCTGATGATCGACGCCACCCGGAATTTCGTGCAGGATGAAAACGTGTTCCGCGAGATCCTCCAGGAGGTGCGCGGGGCGCTGGGGCTGGCTCCAGCTCAACCGCCCCTTCCGGTTTTCCATCGCCCCCCTTCCTCCTCCCCGATATCCACCGAGGACGCCCTTGCCCGGGCCTTCGCGGATCTAACCCGAACGATCGGTTCCCTCCGGGAGGCGCTCTTCACGCAGCCACGGGATCCCCAACAGATCGCCCATGTCCTCGAGATCTGTCAGCGGCAGCTGGCAGCCATCGCCCGGGCCGCAGGGCTCTCATAATCGAGCGGGATCCCGAAGCAGATCCATTCTTTGGGGCGTCCAACGAGCAAGGACATCGCGCTCGATAAATTCGCCAGCCCTCCCCGGAGGATATAAAATAAGGTTAGAAAAAGGTCGGTCGAGGGGATTCAGGACGAATCGGTGGGGCTCCGAATCCCTCGATCCCCTCTCCGGGGCAAGGGATCGATGGCTGGGATACGGACGGGAGAGGGATCCGCAGGATGACGGAAGGGGATGGTGGATACGGAATGGTTCTTCGAATTACAGAACGCGCGCAACGAGCGCTGGATGAGCTGCATCCGAAACATCGAGAACAGGTGATGCGGCGAATTCGCCAGCTGGCGGCTGCTCAGCGCCCGCCGCTGACGAAGATTCGCCATGATCGGGGGGAGCTGCTATCGTATCGGGCTGGAGAGTATCGAATTTATCTCACCTGGGACGAGCAGACTTTACAGATCGAGGATATCCGGAAACGCAACGATGCCTATCGCTAAGATAGGAGGAGAATCGCTGTCAGCTCCCGACCTCAGGATGAGGATTTTTATTTCCCTGCGTTCGCTCTCCCCACGGCTGAGGAGAGGCTTGCCCGGATATAGGATCATGGAGCGGCTTGCAGCCGCTCCTATGAGGAACCGCGTGGCTGGTTGCGAATCCGTCATGCGAGATGCCCTCCTCCTTCCTTGCTCCCCCCTCGGACCAGAGAAAGAAGGCGGGGATCGGCCCAACCCCTCAGTCCCCTGGAGGAGATCGGGCGTGAAATCCCCGTCCTGTTCGGAGAGAAAGCGCCCCAATGATAGATATCTCCGGAAGGAGGTGATTCCTCTTGCTTCGCTCCGCAGGCTCGATTCGCATCGTGCAGGAGCCTCTCTCGGGCTCCACAGATCTCGTCGATCTTTACTTGCGCGCCTATCGGCCCCTGGGGGATTATTACTATCGTCATCGCGCGGAGGTGAAGGCTTATCTGAAATGGCTCCGCCACCGGGATCCCAATGGCTCGTTCATCGCCTATGATGGAGATCGCCCCGTGGGGTTCATCGCTACGGATTCCCGATGGGACCATGGGACGGTGGGGGCGATTCACGAACTGGTGGTGGATCCAGAATATCAGGGGCGTGGTCTGGGGCGCGCCTTATTGCTGCGTGGGATGACCTATCTGCGTTCCCGGGGCTGTCGGGTTTGCGAGCTCTGGGTAGGCGAGCACAACGAGCGGGCCCGCGCGATCTATCGCGCTCTGGGCTTTCAGGAAAACGGACGATGGGGGAAGTGGATCCGCATGGTCCGTTCGCTGGAGGATCTGCCTGGAAGCGCCGATCCGGAGGCTGCCCTCGTTGAAGCTCTCTCCCCTTCCCCGAGCTCCCAATGAAGATGCGTGAGGCCAGCGCTTTCCCGGTCGTGCATCCTTCTGAGCGAATAAAGGGAGGATCCATGCCCAACGCGGAGGTCCTGGCTACCGGCACGGAGCTGCTGAGCGGAGACGTGGTGGACACCAATTCGGCCCGTATCGCCCGCGCCCTTCAATCGCTCTCCATCCCTCTGGTTCAGATCACCGTGGTTGGGGATGATCTACCCCGCATGGTGGCCGCCATCCAGGCGGCGATGGCCCGGAGCGAGATCCTCATCATCAGCGGGGGTCTGGGCCCTACGGTGGACGATGTGACACGAGAAGCTGTTGCCGAGGCCCTGGGAAGGCCGCTGATCTTCGATCCGGAGCTTTTTGAATCCATCCGCGCTCGCTTCCAGGCCCTGGGTTTCCCCATGCCGGAGAACAACCGCCGTCAGGCGTTCCGCCCTCAGGGCTCCCAGGTGATCCCCAACCCGATCGGAACCGCCCCAGGGTTCTGGATTGAGGATGGGGACCATATCCTTTTCGCCCTTCCCGGAGTCCCCCGCGAACTGGAGCGCATGCTCATGGAATCGGTGATCCCCTGTTTGGAGCGCCGATTCCCACCGGCCGAGGCAATGGTCTGGAGGGTGGTTCGCACGATCGGTATCGGCGAGAGCGTTATCGACGAGCGCTTGCGGGATCTCCTGGAAGGGGAGAACCCCCGGGTGGGACTGAACGCGCATCCCGGGATGGTAGATATCCGGATCCAGGCTCGAGGTGCCACGCGCGAAGAAGCGGCCGCCCGGGCAGAGGCCGCCGTCCAGACCGTCCGGGAGCGTCTCCGCTGGGCCGTTTACGGGGAAGGAACCCGTGCGCCCGAGGAGGCTTTGATCGCCATGCTTCGGGAGCGCGGGCTCACGCTGGCCACCCTGGAGCGGGGCACGCTGGGCTTGCTGGGCGGCCGCCTGGCGGCGGCGGATCCGGAGGGCCATGTCTTTCGCATCGGGGAGGTGCGCTCTCGCCTGGCCGCGGCCCCGGAACATGCCGCGGAAGCAATCCGGCGTCAGGCGGGAACGGCGGTGGGATTGGCCGCGGAGGTTCTCCCGGAAGGGGAGAACTTCCAGATCACCGTCGCCATGGCCACCCCGGAAGGCTCCCGCAGCCTTCAGCGCGGCCATCGAGGCCCTCTGCCCCACGCGGCGGAATGGGCGGCGAACGCCGCCATGGGCCTATTATGGCGCTGGCTCCAGGAGGCCCTATGAGCCTTCCGCTCAAACCTTCTCTCCCCCCAGTGCGACTCCCTGTTTTCGAGGGGCCGCTCGATCTCCTTCTCTATCTGATCGAGCGGAACGACCTGGATATCACCCAGATCTCCCTGGCTCAGGTCACTGCTCAGTATCTGGAATACGTGACCATCCTGCAGGCATTAACGCTGGATCAGCTGGCGGAATATCTGGTGATCGCTGCTAAACTGCTTTACATTAAATCTTCCATGCTGCTGCCACGGCCGCCGGAGCCTGACGAACAGGAGGAAGATATCGGGGAGGCGCTGGTAGAGCAGTTGAAAGCCTATCGCCTCTTCCGGGCGCTGGCCCGCCAGCTCGCCGAACGGGAGGGATTCACCGCTTACGGACGAACTGCACCCCCTCCCCGGCCGGAGGCTCCCGGGATCGGATTGGAGGGCGTTCGCCTCGAAGATCTCCTCCGCATGGCCCGCCGCGCGCTGCTCGCTCAGCCCGAGACGCCCACTGTGGATCGCTTTCTCACTCCCTATCGTCTGACGATCCATGAGGCGATCGACCGGATTCTGGAGGCCGTGCAGGATCAGCAGCGGGTGGCGCTCCGGCATCTGCTTCGCGAAGCGGAGACCCGCTACGATCTCATCGCTCTTTTCCTGGGCCTGCTGGAACTTCTGAAACAGCGCCGGGTGATCGCCCGCCAGAGCCAGCTGTTCGATGAGATCTACATTGAACCGTATCCTTAGATCTCCCTCCCTCCATTCCCACCCCGCGAAAGCGTCACAGGGGGATAGAGGGAACCACCCGCCGTGGAAAGGGCATGGAAAATCCGCCAGCTCCTGCCCGTGAGCCAACGGTCAGGCTCTGATTCCTCATCGAGGCTTTCCGGGCCGAAAGTATTTGGGAAGCATGGAGGGCAGGGAAAGACGCCTTCGGCCTCCCTGCCCCCCTTTTCAGGAGCTACGCAGCGGATTTTCCTCGCCGCGGGAGCCGTAGGGGAACCACCATGGCTTCTCACCACCCTCGATATCCCAGTGCACGTGCTTGGTCTGCCGGAACTCCTCCAGCCCTTCGAGCCCCAGTTCCCGGCCGAGGCCGCTCCACTTCATTCCCCCGAAGGGGCCGGCATAATTATCCGTAAGGGGATCATTGATCCAGATCGTCCCCGCCTGCACTTCCTCATAGAAGCGGCGGATCAGGCGGGGATCATGGCTCATCAGACAGGCGCCCAGCCCGTAAGGGTTAGCGTTGCACAAGGCGATCGCCTCATCGAAAGTGCGATAGGGCATCAGGGGAATCACCGGGCCGAAGGTCTCCTCGCGCATGATCTTCATGGTGTGATCCACATGGATCAGGACCGTCGGCTCATAAAAGAAGCCCCGGGGCCTCTCGGGAGGCCTTCGGGCGCCGGTCAGGGCCCGGGCACCCCGGACCAGGGCGTCCGCAACATGTTCCTCCACTTTCGCCCGGTAATCCGGGCCCGCCATGGGGCCGATATCCGTATGGGGATCCAACCCGTGGCCCAGGCGCAGCGTGCTGACGAAGGCGGCGATTTCCTCCGCGAAGCGGTGGTAAATCCCCTCCGGCACATACACCCGCTCCGTGCTGGTGCAAACCTGCCCGGCGTTGATCAGGGCCGCGTAGGCCAGCGCTTTCACCGCGATCTCCAGAGGCGCATCCGGCCCGACCACAAAGGGATCCTTGCCCCCCAGCTCCAGATGGAGTTTCTTCATCATCGAGGCCGCCAGAGAGGCGATCCGCCGGCCGGTCGCCAGGGAACCGGTGAAGGCGATGATCGGCACCTCCGGGTGCAGGACCAGCGGCTCGCCGGTCTCCGAGCCATATCCGGTCACGATGTTCACCACGCCCGGCGGGAGGTGATCCATGGCAACCTCAGCCAGGCGCAGGGTGGTCAGTGGGGTAAGCTCAGAGGGCTTGATGACCACGGTGTTACCCGCCGCGAGGGCGGGGGCAACCTTCCAGGCCATGAGAAGGATCGGATAATTCCATGGGACAATACAGCCCGCCACGCCATAGGGCTCCTTGAGCACCAGGTTCAGCTGACCGGGCTCGGGGGAAGGGATCACCCGGCCCCGCTCGTGGCGGGCCAGCTCGGCGTAATAATCAAAGGTGTTCGCCGACCAGAGGATCTCCTCTTCGTTTTCCGGCCATGGCTTCCCCTCCTCCAGGGTCAATAGCCGGACCAGCTCTTCCTGATGGCCCCGGATTTTCCGGGCCACCTCATGCAGCATCTCGGCTCGCGTGGCCGCGGGCACCTTCCGCCAGCTGTCGAAAGCCCGACGGGCGGCCGCCACCGCGGCCTCCACATCTGCCGGCGTCCCCCGGGGCACGGTCTCCAGCACCTCCTCGGTCGCTGGATCCAGAACCGGGATCCCCTCGCGCGCAGATCCCGCCGTCCATTCGCCGCCGATCCACATTCGCGGCATCCCTGCCCTCCCTCAGATCCGATAGCAGGCCCCTATGGGACTTGGGGGATTCCCCGCGCTCTCATGGGCCCCATGAGCTTTCAGGAGGGATCGCCTTACCGCCCCACCCCCAGCTCGGTCCAGATCCGATCGTATAACTCAATGGCCTCCCCCACATCGATCAGCCATTCCATCTTGCGCTTCAATTCCTCCGGCGGGTAAATGCCCGGATCATTAAGGAGGGCAGGATCGATCAGCCGCTGCTGGATCGCCGTTCGGTTCGGGCTACCGTACTTAATCTTATTGGCATTGATGGCCGCGATGTCCGGACGCATCAGGAAGTTGATGAACACTTCCGCCGTGTATTTATTCTTCGCCGTCTTCGGGATCGCCAGATTGTCCTGCCAGATGGTGCACCCCTCCTCCGGGATCACATACTTCAGGGAAGGCTTGGCATCCCGGGCCCGGATCGCATCCCCGGTCCAGATGTGGGCCAGGACGACCTCGCCGGCCACCAGGAGATCGCGGTTCGTGTCGCTGGTATATGCCTTCACATAGGGCTTCTGACGGAGCAGCACCTCCTTAGCCTTCTGCAGCTCGTCCGGGTTGGTCGTATTCATGGAGAACCCCAGATATTTCAGGGCCGCTCCGATGACCTCCCGCTCATCCTTCAGCATGGAGATCTTCCCCCGAACATCCGGGGCCGGCTCGAACACATCCTTCCAGCTCTTCAGCTCCCGTCGGATCACTGCCGTATCATACATAAACCCGGACGTCCCCCACATGTAGGGCACCGTGTATTTATTCTCCGGGTCGAAATAAAGGCCGAGGTGGGCCGGGTCGATGTGCTTGAGATTGGGAAGATGGCTCTTGTCCAGCTCCGCCAGCATTCCCTCCTTGATCATGATCGAGACCATGTAATCGGAGGGCACGATGACATCATATCCGGTTGCGCCGGCCTGGAGTTTGGCCAGCAAAGCCTCGTTGGAGTCATACGTATCGACGATCACCCGGACCCCGCACTCCTGCTCAAACCGATCCAGTACCTCCTGGGCGATGTAATCCGGCCAGTTGAACAGGTAAAGCTCCTTTGAAAGCTTCGATCGATCGCCGCAGGAGTCTTCCGCAACGGTGGAAGGCGCCGGAGCAATCGGCGAGGCGGAAGAAGGGGCGAGAGCAGTCGGCGAAATGGTAGCAGGCGAGACAGTAGGAGGAACAGGAGTCGGAGAGGCGGCAGGCGCTCCACACGCGACCAGGATCGCCATCAGAACCAGCAGAGAGAAACCACGAACAGCGATTCCCATGGCTCGCCTCCTTTTCGGAAATAAGGGATGTCTGCTCTTCATGCTCCATCGTAACATCAATCGGGGCCCAGGATCTCGGTTCCGATCCCGGCTTCCCTCAGTCGTTCCTCCAGATGACGGCGGGCTTCCTCGATCAGGGCCCGGGCTTCCTCCGGGGTAGAGGCCGCAGCGGAAACGTAAATCCGAAGGCGAACGCCAGGGCCGAAGGCGCGGGCTCGGGATTTGATATATACCTGGGGCCATCGATGCTGGACTTCCTCCAGCAACGGCGCCAGGCGGGATTCATCCCCACAATCGACGAGCAGGCGGAGCTCGGCAAAGCCGGCCTTCCCCAACCGGGATTGAAGATAGGGCGCGAGGGGGCCCTCAACGATCGCTTTCATCTCTTCAGGAACTCCGGGGAGACAGATCAGGAGGGTCTGTTCGAGGGGGAGGAGAACTCCGGGCGCTGCGCCGATTGGATTGGCCAGGGGCACAGCCCCCTGGGGGAGCAGCGCCATCTTGCGACGCGGCGGCGTGAGCTCCGGGCTGGCCACATAGCCTGCCGCAGCCAGGGCCTGATACCGCGCCGCCACCATCTGAAGCGCCTGGGGATGCTCCTCCAACGGCCGGCCCGTGGCCAGCGCCACCGCCATGAGCGTTCGATCATCCTCCGTAGGCCCCAAACCTCCGGTCGTGAACACCAGGTCGGGCCCTCGTCGCAATGCGCCTTCCAGCTCGGCCCGTATCGCTTCCACCTCGTCGGGCAGCAGGACCGCCCGCCGGACCCTTCCTCCCAGCCTGGTGAGGAGACGACATAGCCAGGACGTATTCGTGTCGACCACCTCGCCCAGCAGCAACTCGTTCCCGATGGCCAGGATCTCCGCCGTCGGGGAGGAAGATCCCATCAAGCCTGCTCCTGATTGGACTCCGCAGAGGAGAAACGGCTCATCACCCGCTCGATGCTGGCGATCAGCTCGGAGGGCCCGAAAGGCTTCGTCAGATAATCATCCACCCGGGCGATGTGAAGCCCCAGAATGCGGTCGACATGCTGCGCTCGGGCCGTGACCACGATCACCGGGATGTTGCGCAACTCCGGATCGGCCTTCATCTGCTGGTAAACTTCCCAGCCGTCGATGTCCGGCATCATCAGATCCAGCAGGACGAGATCGGGCTTCTCCCGCCGGATGACCTCAATGCCCTCCACGCCTCCGGTCGCCCACCCGACCAGCTCATAGCCCCGTCGGGTGACGATCAGCCGGATCAGGTCAATCATGTCCGGATCGTCCTCGATGCACACAATGCGGATTTTTCTTCGATCCCCGTCCGCCATGAGGCGCCCCCCTTTGGACTCCGCCCTACACCGGGGTCTGGGCATGGTTTCCGCGAGGACGCTCGCGCCTACCCCCGCCACACCCCTTGGGGGAAAGTTTAATCAAAACGAATCCTTCGGGCAAACCGGATGGGAGGAGCGGGATGGGCGGCCAGGCCGACGGTTCCCTTATCCCTGCTCCTCCCGGATCACCCGAATATGAAGCTCCCGCAACTGGCGCTCATCCACCTCGGACGGGGCGTCGAAGAGGAGATCCGTCGCGCTGGCCGTTTTCGGGAAGGCGATGACCTCACGGATGTTCGGCTCGTCGGCCAGGAGCATCACCAGACGATCCAGTCCCAGGGCGATCCCCCCGTGAGGTGGGGCGCCGAACTCGAAGGCTTCCAGCAGATGGCCGAACCGGGCGCGCGCCTGCTCCGGCGTGTAGCCCAACAGCCGGAAGATCCGCTCCTGGATATCCCGGCGATGGATCCGGATGCTCCCCCCGCCGATCTCATATCCGTTACACACGATATCATAGGCTTTCGCCCGGACGGACGCCGGATCCGTCTCCAGGCGATCCAGATCCTCATCCATCGGCGAGGTGAAGGGATGATGCATGGCCTCCCAGCGGCCCTCTTCCTCATTCCATTCAAACATCGGGAACTCCAGGATCCATGCGAAAGCAAACTCACCCGGATCCGCCAGGCGCAACCGGTCCCGAAAGAGCAACCGCAGCCCCCCCAGGGCTTTGGCGACGGTCTCCGGCGCATCCGCCACCATGCAGATGAGATCCCCCGCCCCGGCGCCCGTTCGCTCCGCGATGACCGCCTGTTCTCCCTCGGTGAGGAACCTCGCCGCAATCCCTTTCACGCCATCGCCGGTAAAGGCCAGGGTGACCAACCCTTTCGCGCCCAGCGACTTCACATAGGTTGTCAGCTCATCGATCTCCCGGCGGCTGTAGCCTGCGCACCCAGGGGCTCGCAAGGCCTTCACCTGGCCTCCGCTCCGCGCTGCGGCCCGGAACACCTCAAACGCGCTTTCCCGGAACACGTCCGTCAGATCCACCAGCTCCATGCCGAAGCGAAGGTCCGGCTTGTCCGAGCCGTAGCGGTCCATCGCCTCCGCATAGGTGAGGCGGGGGAAAGGGACGCGGAAACGCTTATGGGGCGTCACCCGCTGCACCACCTCGACCAGCAGGCCCTCAATGAGCTGGAGGATATCCTCCCGCTCCACAAAGGACATCTCCAGATCCAGCTGGGTGAACTCTGGCTGCCGATCGCCCCGCAGATCCTCATCGCGAAAACACCGGGCGATCTGATAATATTTTTCCAGGCCCGCCACCATGAGCAACTGCTTGAGCTGCTGCGGGGACTGGGGGAGTGCATAAAACTTCCCCGGATGGAGGCGGCTTGGAACAATGAAATCCCGCGCGCCCTCGGGCGTGCTTTTGATCAGGATAGGCGTTTCCACCTCCACGAACCCCCGGGCGTCGAGATAATCCCGGATAGCCCGGGTGGTCCGGTGGCGCAGCATCAGGTTTCGCTGCATCCGGGCCCGGCGCAAATCCAGATAGCGATAGCGCAGGCGGACGGCCTCATCGATCCGCCGGCCATCGTCATCAATGGAAAAGGGCAAGGGTCGTGCGGGGTTCAGAATACGAACCTCGTGCGCTTCGACTTCGATGTCTCCTGTCGGCAGGTTGGGGTTCTCCGCGCCGGCCGGCCGTCGGCGGACCAGACCGCGGACCTGGATCACATACTCCAGGCGGACCTCATCGAGGACGGCATGGGCGGGGGCCGAACGGGAGGGATCGCCCACCACCTGCACCAGACCGCTCCGATCCCTCAGATCGATAAAGATCAATCCCCCATGATCCCGGCGGCGATGAACCCAGCCGGCCAGCTCTACGATCTGGCCGACGTGGGTCAGGCGCAATTCGCCACATCCATGGGTCTTCAACATCGAGGCCTCCTGTCCGTGCTCTATCCGGGGGTAGCGAGTAGAAGGCTTCGCCGCCTGCTTGCCATCAGAAGGCTGTCGTAAAAAGCCTGGGCCGCCTCTCTGCGGGCAGGCGGCCCAGGCTGGATTTCCTTTGTTTCACCCTTCAGAGCGTTAAAGAAGACCTACCGCCCCCCGCCGTGGAGCCTGGGAGGCGTTGCTTCCCTCCCCCTCTCGGTTCAAAGCCAGATCGCTCCCTCCCACCATGGTGCCTGTGTCCTCCTGCCTTCCGACGAAAAAAGGATAGCACAAGCCACATGGGGTGCCAAGCCGAAGGCCAGGTCGGAAGCTCACGGGGACCGGGGCTTTTGCAACACCTCCACAATCTCCGCGAGGAGAGCTTCCGGATCCACCCCGAACTTTTGCAGCAGAGCCTCGATCCGTCCATTCAGCCGCTGGCGATCCTCCTCGGTCAAAGACTTCGCCGTCAGCACGATGATCGGGATCGATCGGGTCGCCGGATCCTCTTTCAGCGCCTCCACCACCATGAAGCCGTCCATCTGCGGCATCATCAGATCCAGGATCACCAGATCGGGCCGCTCTCGGCGGGCCAGGGCTGTTCCCTCCTCCCCTCCGGAGGCTTCCAGGATCTGATAGCCGCCCATGCGTTCCAGAACCCGCCGGATGAGCTGACGATCCGCTTCCGAATCATCGATCACGAGGACCCGGAGCGGCCCCGGTCGGCCGTCCACCCGCTGGATGGCCTCCAGCAGCTCCTCCTCGGTGAAGGGCTTGACCAGATACTCTGCCGCCCCCAGGCTGAAACCCCGCCCTCGTTCATCCACGATGGAACAGACGATCACGGGGATCCGGCGGGCTTCCGGATCGGTCTTCAACTCCTGAAGGACGGCCCAGCCATCCTTCTGGGGCATCATGATGTCCAGCGTGATGACATCCGGGCGAACCCGCCGCACCACCTCCAGGACGCCCTGGGGATCCGTGAGGCCGATCACCTCAAAGCCGTGCTTCTCCAGATAGCGTCGATAAAGAGTAATCACGCCCGGATCGTCATCCACACACAGGACCACCGGCCGGCCGGAGCGACGTTCCGCCGAAGCGGAGGGACGAACCCTCGGGAGCGTGAAGAAGAACGTGGAGCCTTTCCCCACCTCGCTCTCCACCCAGATCCGGCCGCCCATCAGTTCCACCAGGCGCCGGGCGATCGCCAAGCCCAACCCGGTTCCGCCATACCGCCGGGTGGTCCCGCTCTCCACCTGGGTGAATTCCTGGAAAATTTCCTCATATTTCTCCCTCGGGATCCCGATCCCGGTGTCCTGCACAGCGACTGTCACGAAAGCTTCATCCGCCCATGCGCGCACCGCGATGAAGCCGCGATCGGTGAACTTGGCGGCATTGGAAACCAGATTCAGCAAGATCTGGCGGGCCCGCTGAGCATCGGCCCAGGCTGGTGGGAGATCCTCCGGGACCTCCTGGCGCAACTCGATGGGTTTGTCGCGGACGAGGCCGACCGCAGTAGACATCACGCCGCGGATGATCTCTCGCATATCCACTTCGGAGAACTGGAGCTCCATCCGGCCGGCTTCGATCTTGGAGAGATCGAGAATGTCATTGATCAGGCCGAGCAGATGCTGCCCGGCGTTGTAGATCGCCGTGAGGTCCTGCCGCTGGGCCTCCGTCAGCGGCCCATCAATGCCCTTCAGGATCACCCGGCTGAAGCCGATGATGGAGTTCAGCGGCGTCCTCAGCTCATGAGACATGTTCGCGATGAACTGGGTCTTCAACCGGTCCAGCTCCCGCAGGCGCTCGGCCGTGCGCTTCTGCTCTTCGTAGAGCATAGCGTTCTGGAGGGCCACCGCCAGGCTATCCGCCACGATGCCGAGGACCGTGAGATCCTCCGGGGAGAACGCATGGGGACGATCCGCCTGGATCGTCAGCGCTCCCAGGACCCGGTCGCCTACAATCAGGGGCAGCGCCATCTCCGCGCGGGTATCGGGGAGCAGGGGATTGATATAGCGAGCTTCCGCCTCGCTCACATCCTGGGCGATCACCGGCTGCCTGCGGGCGCATGCCTGGCCGATCATGGATTCCCCACCGACCCGCAGGCGGTGTCCCTGAGCGACCATCTGCCGGCCGGCCTCGCCGGTGCCCGCCCGCAGAACCGCCCACTCCCCGGACGGGTCCAGGAGGAAAGCGCCCACATAGTAATAATCGAACCGCTCGCGCACCAGATCCACCGCCTGCTGCAGCAGCGCCTCCACTTCCAGGACGCTTGCCACAATGCGGGAGATCTCCGCCGCCGTCTGGATCCGCCGGGCCTGCCGCTGAGCCTGCTCATACAGGAGCGCGTTCTCCAGGGCGACAGCGGCCTGCTGGGCGATCGTTTGAGCCAGGCGCAGCTCCTCAGGCGTGAAGGCATGATGGGCCCGCATATAATCCAGCCCCACCGTGGCGATCACCTGGCCTCGGGCAACCAGGGGGACAACTGCAATGGAGTGGATCCCCACGCCCGCCAGCAAAGGCCCGGTGGCCTCCAGGCGCTCATCCTGACGGACATCGAAGGCCCACTGGGGCTCGCCCGTCTCCATCACCTGCCGGGTGAAGGCATTATCGATCTGGATCCGGACCCCGAGGAAACCCCGTGGGGGATGCTCGGCCACCACCACTCCGACATCTTGTCCCCTCTCCCACAGCACAGCTCCACTGTGATCCACGCCGAGCACCTCCACGAAGGCCCGGCAGACCGTTTCCAGAATATCCACAAGATTCAGAGAACGGGAGAGCTCCACCGCCAGGCGATGGAGCGTTTCGAGCTCCTGAGCCCGGGCCTGAGCCTGGGCGTAGAGCCGGGCGTTCTGCCAGGCCGTCGCCAGCTGATCGGCCATCACCTGGAGGGCCCGGATGTCCTCCTCGGTGAAGGCGGCCGGTTGTTCGGATTGAATATCCAGGACCCCGACCAGCTCCCCGCGCACCATCATCGGCAGGGCGATCTCCGAGCGGGTCAAAGGGAGCAAGGGGTTGGCGAAGCGAACGGGCTCTGCGCCCACATCCAGGGCAATGCGAGCCCGCCGATGGGCCGCTGCCCAGCCCACCATGGATTGCCCGCCGATCTCCAGTCGGTGCCCTCGCTCCTTCATGATCCGGCCGGGCTCCCCGGTGCCGGCGGCCAGCATCATCCATTTCCTATCCTCATCGGGAACGAACCAGCCCACATAGTAATAATCGAAGCGATCCCGGATGAGCTCGACGGCCTCCGCCATCAGCCGGTCTGGATCCAGGATGGTGGCCGCGATCCGGCTGACCTCCGCCGCCGCTTGCAACAGGCGCGCCCGGCGAGCGGCCTCCTCGAAAAGCTCCTGCCGCTGGAGAGCCAGGGCCGCCCCATGCGCCAGCGCCGCAGCCAGTCGGAGCTCCTCCGCCGAGAACCAGCGCTCCCGCCGGCTGTCCCAGACTTCCACATGCCCGTAATACTGCTCCCCGACCACCAGGGGGATCAGCAACACGGTTCGACCGCCATATCGGGCCAGGAGCTGGGCCTCCGGCGCTCCCCGAGCTTCCAGCTCGCTCCGGCGCAGCACCACCGGCTGCCGCGTCCAGCGCATCTGGGCGTAAAGCGGATAGTCATCATAACGATAATAAGTGCCCACGTCAGAGACGCGCTCCTCCGGAGCCGCTTCGGGAGCGTAGAACTCGCTGACAGCAAAGAAGCCCTGTCCATCCGTAGACTCGCGGTCCACATAGGCGCTGGTCGCTCCCAGGCCCATAGCGAAAGCCCGACAGACCCGCGTCAGCAACGCCTCCAACCCGGGAGCCTCTGCCAGAGAAGCAGCCACCTCATAGAGCAACGCCTGCTCCCGGAGCCGCTGCTCCAGCAGCTCAAAGAGGCACCGGTTCTGCAACACCACGGCCGCGGTGTCTGCCAGCGTCTGCACCCGGCGAATGGCTCGATCCTCCAGTTCCAGCGGGCGCTGGACCCCCTGGGCGATCAGCCAGCCCCAGAAGGCATCGCCAGCCCAGAGGGGGAAGAAAGCCAGGGAATGGACACGGTATCGAAGATAGAAGGAGCGACTGACCTCATCCAGCCATGGATCTGTGGCTACATTCGGGATCAAGAGGGGCTCCCGGGCAGGCTCCGAGGCGATGATCGGCAGCTCGGCCGTCGTATACCGCCGGGGTTCGCTGAAGAGTCCCCGTTCCCGATCCCAGATCAATCGGACCTGAAGGGCTCGCTCCTCCCCCTGGGCCTCCGGATCCTCCACCAGGGCCAGGATATAGCGGTCCACCCCCTGGATGGGAAGGTGGGCCAGCAGAACCCGAGCCGCTGTCTCAATGGATGTCGCAGCAGTCAGATCCCGGGTTGCCTGATACAGGGCCTGGGTCTCCTCTAGGGCCACCTGGGCCTGCTGATAGAGCCGGGCGTTCTCGATGGCCACCGCCAGCTGATCGGCCAGGATCTGCAGCACCGAGACAGCGCCGGCATCAAAGACTTCCTCGAGGGTGCTTTGAACATCCAGGGCGCCAATGATCCGATCCCCGATCTTCAGCGGGAAAGCGGCTTCCGAACGGGTCTCCGGAAGCAGCTCATTCTTGAAATGCACAGGGTCCTCCGCCGTCCGCTGGGCCACCCGGGGCCGCCCGTTCGCCGTCACCCATCCGATGAGACTGCGCCCGCCCACCTCGAGTCGATGCCCCCGTTCCTTCAATTTGCGGCCGATCTCCCCGGTGGATTCGCGCAACACGGCCCACCGGCCGCTCTCATCGATTAGAAACACTGAGACATGGTAATACCCCAGACGATCCCGGATCAGGTTGACGGCCATGCGCAGGAGCTCATCCAGATCCAGCGTCGAGGCGATCGCGCGACCCATCTCCGCCGCGGTCTGCAGCTGATGGGTCCGCTCCTGCACCCGGCGCTCCAGGTTTTGATAGAGATCCCGCAGCCGGAGGGCCATCGCGTTGAACGTTTCCGCCAGCACCCCCAGCTCATCCCGCGAGGTGACCGGGACCCGCACGTTGAGCTGCCCCGCGCCCATACGCCGCGCCGCCTCCGTCAGTTCCCCAAGCGGCCGGGTGAGGGAAGCGGAGGCCAGGAAGGCGAGGCCAATGGCAAAGGAGCCCAAGATCAGCATCCAGATCAGCGCCTGACGTCCCAATCGCCGAACCGGATCCAGCGCCTCGTTCTCCTCCTGGACCACTGCCAGCGTCCATCCATGCTGCTCCAGCGACGGAAGCTGATGGGCGATCCATGGACCTACACGGCTGTAGGCGATGAGCCAGTTTGGAGTGAGCAGAACCCCCTCCGAGCGGGCCAGATCCTGGCGACCCATAGGGAGACCTGAAAGCCGCTGTTCCCGTTGCAAGATACCGCGGGGATCCAGCAAGACCGCGCCGTCCGCATTCAGCAACAAGGCCCGGCCAGTGCGTCCGGTCTGAAACTGGTTCAACAGGCCGAGGATCTGGGAGACGCTGTAGGCGCTCCGCAACACCCCGACCGCCTGATGCGTGTCCCGACGGTAAACAGGAACCGCCAGATAGACAACGGTGGTCTGAAGGTCTTCATCGAACCGGAAATCGCTGATATACGGCGCGCCCTGTCCATGATTCCAGGCCGCCTGCCACCAGGGCTCCTGATCGAAACGATAGGCGCGGGGAGGTTCTGTGGCTGCCGTCAGGGTGCCATAGGAATCCGTGAGGAGCAAATGAAGATGCCCGCTCAGCCGGCCTCGTATGCTACGGAGCGCATCGGCCGCGGGGCGCCGCAGGATATTATGCCGCAACGCGGAGTCAGGCTGCGTTCTCCAGATCAACTCCTCCTGCTGGAGCATATAAGCTCGTCGTTCAGGGTCCAGATAACGGGCGGAGTGATCCAGCGCCTCGAAGACCAGGGTGTCCTCTTCCGACCAACCGCTGAGCAGCTCAATCTGATGCCAGAGCTCCCGTTCCAGAGCGGCCCGCTGGGCCTGGGCCACCCCGCGGAATTCTTCCACGATCCGACGCTGCAGGGCGTTCTCCAGCAAGCGCTGGGCCACCTCCACCGTTCCGACCACGCTCACCAGAACGATCAGGATGAAGCCGGCCAGGAACTTCCAGCGCAAGGGCCACGAGCCCCAATCCAGTGTCACCATCTTCCCTCCTCCTCAACCGAGGGTCCACACCCCCTCGCCGGCGAGGATGCGGCGGATTTGATCCGGGAACGCGTCGGGATCAATCGGTTTCCCGATGAAGCCATCAAACCCGGCCTCCCGGGCTCGCCGCATATTGTCTTCGGTGGCCTCCGCCGATACGGCTACCACCCGGGTTCCCTGAAAGCGGGGATCCGCGCGGATCTGGCGAAGCACCTCATAGCCATCCTCATAAGGCAGATGGATGTCCAGGAGGATGAGATCGATCCGGGGCAGCTGTCCGGCGAACTCCAGGACCTGCCAGCCGGAGGCTTTCCACTGGATGTTCCGCACCCCCAGATAGCCCAGAAGGCGCGCGATCAGCACGAAGTTCTGAAGGTTGTCCTCCACCACCAGGATCGTCGCTTCGCGGGGATCCACCGGATGCTGGATCGGTTCACCGGCCATGAGGCGCCTCCTCGCTCTTTAGGAAAGCCGCGATCTGCTCCGGCAGCGCGTCCACATCGATCGGCTTGGGGATATAGCCATCGCACCCGGTGGCCAGGGCGCGCTCCCGCGTGCCACGGATTACATCGGCCGTGAGGGCGACAATGGGGACCCCCTGGAGATGCGGCATCTGCTTGAACCGGCGGACCAGCTCATAGCCATCGATATCCGGTAGATGGAGATCAACCAGGATTAAATCGGGGCGCATGGAGCGAGCCAGATCCAACCCTCTGGGCCCATCCTCCGCTTCCACCACCCGATACCCCTCGGCCTCCAGGATCCGCCGAACCAGCAATCGGTTTTCAAAATTATCTTCGATGTATAAAATCACTGAGCCCATTGGACCTCCCGAGCGAGCGCTCGCCATCGACAGGTTCGGAACGCGCGAGTGGATCCGGGGCGCCGGCCAAGAACATTCGACAACGCGCCCGGCCCTCCCCATCCTCCCATAGGCAGCCCGCACGCAGCAGCGCTTCATCTTACATCTAATAAAATTTTCGCGAAATGGGATCATCCTGGCAAGATCGCTCTAACCCGACTGGACCACCGGCAAACCCGGCCTTCGCGTCTTCCGAAAGCCGTAGGCGGGATGGGTAAGATCTTCGAAAAGCCCTGCCCGGCGGGGCGGCCTTGGGCGGTTTGAAAATATGAACTCATAAAATTAACCGAAGAACGAGCGGGAGGGATGCGGGCATGGGAGGCCGAAGGGGGTTCCTCTACCCCCCATGGCTTCCCAGGAAAACCCGCCGGGCCACAACCGAACGGCTTATCGGAAGACGGAGCAGCGGAACGAGCGATACCCCGCATGGAGGGAACCCGATGAGCGTCACAGCGCCTCAGGGATTTCGAGCCGCAGCGGTCGCCTGTGGGATCAAAGCCAGCGGGGCGCTGGATCTGGCCCTGGTGGCCAGCACCCGCCCCTGCACTGCCGCCGCGGTCTTCACCACGAACCAGATCAAGGCGGCACCGGTTCGCTACGATCAGGCGATGCTTCTCCAGCGACGCGCAGGTTTCCGGGCGGTGGTGATCAATTCCGGGAACGCCAACGCGTGCACCGGCCCCCGCGGGCTTTCGGATGTCTATAGCGTGACCGAGTTTGCCGCCTTCCTCCTGGGCTTCCCACCGGATACGATCCTGATGATGTCCACCGGGGTGATCGGCGTCCCGCTGCCGGTGGATAAAATCCGCGCCGGGCTGATGCGCGCCGTCCCTGCTCTCTCCGAGGAGGGAGGCGAAGCCGCGGCCCGCGCCATCATGACCACCGACACCCGCCCCAAGATGGCGGTCCGCCGCCTCACGCTCCATGGGATCCCGGTGACCATCGGCGGGATGGCCAAGGGGGCCGGGATGATCCACCCCCATATGGCGACGATGCTGGCCCTGATCACCACCGACGCGGAGATCGACGCGGATCGCCTGCAGGCGCTCCTCCGCTCCGCAGTGGACGTTAGCTTCCATCGGATCACGATCGATGGAGATCAAAGCACCAACGATACGGTGATGATCCTGGCCAATGGGGCAGCGGGGGTAGCGGTGGACGAAGCTTCCATACCGCTTTTCGAGGAAGCCCTGACGGATCTGTGCGTGGAGCTGGCCAAAGCCATTGTCCAGGACGGCGAAGGGGCCACAAAGTTCGTCGAGATCCGGGTGCGGGGCGCGCGCACGCCGGAGGAGGCGCGCCGGATCGCCCGCCACATCGCCCGCTCGCCGCTGGTGAAGACCGCGTTCTATGGCGAGGATCCGAACTGGGGGCGGATCCTCGCCGCCGCGGGAGCCGCCGGTGTTTCCTTCGACCCGGACATGGTCTCCCTCTGGATCCAACGGGGGGATGAGACCCCTCTGCTGCTGTTCGACCGGGGCTCTCCTGCCTTTTACTTCGAAGAACAGGCCCGCCGCATCTTCCAGGCTCCCTCTTTCCGGGTGCTTCTGGATCTGGATATGGGAGAAGGTGAAGACTGGGTATGGACATGCGATCTTTCCCATGAATATGTGACCATCAATGGGAAGTATCGCACATAGCCGCGTGGAAACGCCCTATATGGACCGCTGCTCAACCTCCGACCGAGCGAGGAAGCGCATGGATCTCATGGAGAACCTGGAATCTTTCCTGCAGGACCTGCTCGCCCGGCTGATCGCGATCCCCTCGCCCAGCGGCGAGGAAGGCGCCCTGATCGCCTTCCTGGAGAGCTGGTTCCGGGAGCGCGGCTTTCCCGTCGCGCGCTTCCCAGTTCCCGATCACCCATGGCCCGATCTCCTCATCCATCCCCAGCCCTGTCCTCGACTGTTGATCATCGCCCACCTGGACACCGTGCCTCCGCGGGCTCACCCCCATCCTTACGAGGCCATCGAACGCGATGGCCGGATCTACGGGCTGGGGAGCGCCGATGTCAAAGGGGGGCTGGCCGCCCTGATGGCTGCCTTAGCGCTTCTGGGATCGGAACGCCTGGCCGGCTCGCCGGTCAGCATCGCCCTCACGGTGGATGAAGAAAACATGGGACGGGGGGCGGAAGCGCTGGCCCGGGCCTGCCGGCCGGAGGCGGTGCTGGCGATCGAACCCACCGATTTGACGATCCGCATCGCGGAGGCAGGGACCATGGAGCTCGAGCTGGAGATCCAGGGCCAACCCGCCCATGGCTCCGTAGTCGAGAAAGGCCGGAACGCGATCCGGGAAGCGCTGGAGATCCTGCGGGAGCTGGAATCCCTCCCCTCCATCCAGGCCCAGCACCCGTGGATCGGCCGCGGGGCCGTGACCCCCCTGTTCATCCACGGCGGCGAACGGGCGCTGGTGATCCCCGATCGCTGTGCGCTCCACCTGGACATCCGATGGCTCCCCGGCATCCCGCGGGAAACCCTTGTGGGGGAAATCGAATCCGTGCTCGCCCGCCATCCGGCATCCTGGCGCATCCTGGATCTCTCCCCTCCCTTTGAGACCCCTCCCGAGGCTCCGGCCGTTCAAATGCTCGCCGCCGCCTTGACCGAAGCCGGCCTCCCGGTCCGTTTCAGCGGGATGCCCAGTTGGACCGACGCCGAGCCCTTCGCCCGATATGGAGCCCAGGCGGTCGTCTTCGGGCCGGGCACCCTGGCCCTCGCCCACACGCCGGAGGAACACATCCCCCTTCTGGAACTCCTCCAGGCCGCCCGGGTGTTTTTCTCCCTGCTCCAGAGGGCAGTTGCCTGAAAGCCCGGATCCTGCTATAATGCCAAGGGAAGGGCGAGTAGCTCAGGTGGTCAGAGCGCACGGCTCACATCCGTGAGGTCGGGGGTTCGAGTCCCTCCTCGCCCACCACGCCGCAGCCCTCCGGCTGCGGCGTTTTATTTTCGAAGATGCGGCATGCGATGTAATGGAGCAAACCCGTGCAGTAAAATGGCCGGGGGAAATGTGCCAGAGGGGCTTCCCAGGCCCTTCCTCCATTCCTGGAAGGAACCCCCACAACCCGCCGGATCCCGGGGCAGATCCTGAGTCAGGAGCATGAAAGATGACGCTGCGCCCGCGACGAGCCAGCCCGGAGGAACGCCGGGCGATCCTCATGCTGGAGGAAACCGGCTTCGTTGGCCCGGAGCTCACCGACTATTTCCTCCGGCGATGGGGCGAAGAACGGCGGGAGCAACAGGACCGCCGGCCCATCCGGGTCGACGCTTCCCTGACCGATTTGCTGAACGGCCTGCCAGCCCCCTGGATCCACGCGATCGGTCAGCAGGTGGGCGGGGAAAAACGGTCAAGAAAGCGGGATGAGATCCCCCGCATTGCCGCCCGTCTGAAGGATCCGGGTCGGCTGCGGGAGATCGTGACGGGGCTCCCCCTGGACGCCCGCCTGGCCCTGGCCCGGGTCCTGGAGCGAGGCGGCTGGATGCCGCTGGCCGATCTGGAATGGGAGTTCGGCTCCATCGAGGGAGACGGATGGTTCTGGGAGGATCATCCGCCGAAATCCCTCCTGGGGCAGCTGCGGGTGCGGGGCCTGCTTTTCGTCGGCCGGGCCCGGGCCGGCCGGAGGCACCAGACGGTGGCCGTCGCCCCGAAGGATCTCCGGGAACCCCTGGCGCTTTTGCTGCAGGATCCCACGGTGCTCCCGCCGGAAGCCCGATCGCGGACCGCAACAACACGGGCGATCGGGCGGCTGACGGCCTTTTACGCGACCCTGAAGGACCCCCTGCTTCCCCTGGAGGATCTGACCGCGTTCCTGCAGAGCGTCCGCCCCCGCGAGGCCCTGGATGCCGAGGAGGATGTGGAGGATCTCCTCCTGGCGATGGGCGAGCTGGAGCTGAAATCCGCGGACGATCTGTCGGGCCATCATCTGAGCATCTGGATGCACCTTTTGCGTTACCTCTATGTGGGGGAAGTGCCCCTGGCCCGCAAGCGCCGGATGCTGCGGACCACGGCGCGGCTCTACCGGTTCCTGGCGAAGCGAGGGCGGGTGATGGCCATCACGGCGGAGCGGATCGAGCAGGCGGTTGCGGAGATGACCGCCCCGGCGCGGGGGCTGCAACCGATCCTGCCACCGCCGCCCATGGGCGGGGAGGTGATCATGAGGATATGGGACCCGGAAGGGAACGTGCACCGACTCACCATGAACGATCGATGGCTGGTGATCGCCTGTGCCGCGCTGTTCCAGGGGGATTGGGAGGCCATGGAACGGGAGGCCGCCATGGTTCAGGACGGGGCGCGCAAGCAGGAGCGGATCCGCTGGCTCCGCCGGTCCCCCCCAGCGATCTGGAGGGAGCTGCTCTCCTTCGCCGATCCAGAAGATGTGGACTTCGCCCGGGAGTGGTTCTACAACCATGAGATGTCGGAGCTGAGCGTATGGTGAGAAAAGATCGCCACGGAGGATCCAGCGCATTGTGATCGAAAGCCGGTAAGGGCATGGAGGCGTCCCCATGCGCACCTATGCGATCCCCCTGGTTCCGGGGCCGACGACGGTGCCGCCCGAGATCCGGGCGGCCTATCAGGAGGACTACGGCTCGGCGGACCTGGAGCCGGAATATTATGCGCTCTACGCCGAGACCCAGGAGATGCTTCGGACGATCCTGGGGACCCGGAACACCGTTGTCCTGATGACCGGGGAGGCCATGGTAGGGCTCTGGGGAGCGCTGAAGAGCACGCTGCGCCCCGGGGATCGGGTGGTGGCGGTGGCCACAGGGGTCTTCGGCTACGGCATCGCCGACATGGCCCGCCGCATCGGCGCCGAGGTCGAGGTGGTGGGATTCGACTACGACGAGGCAGCGGATCCCGAGCGGGTGGAAGAAGCCATCCGCCGGGTCCGCCCGAAGATGGTCACCATGGTGCATGGTGAGACGCCCTCCGGGATCCTCAACCCGGTGGCCGAGGTGGGGGCGCTGGTCGATCGCTACGACGTGCCGCTCTTCTACGTCGACGCCGTCTCCAGCGCCGCCGGGGTTCCCCTGCGGGTGGATGACTGGCGCATCGATCTGTGCCTGGTGGGCACCCAGAAGTGCCTCTCGGCGCTGCCGGATCTGGGGATCGTGGCGGTGAGCGAGCGGGCGTGGGAGATCGTGCGGGAGGTGGACTATGCGGGCTACGACGCCCTGGGCCCCTTCCGCACCGCCCTGGAGGACCGCTGGTTCCCCTACACGCCATCCTGGCACGCGCTGGCGGCCCTGAATGTCGCATGCCGGCGGGTGCTGAAAGAGGGCCTGGAGAAGGTTTTCCGCCGCCACGCGGAGGTGGCCGCCTATTGCCGGGAGCGGTTGAAGGCCATGGGGCTTCGCCTCTTCCCCCGACGGGAGGAATGGTCTTCCCCCACCGTCACCGCGGTCTACGTCCCGGAGGATCTGCCCTGGCCGGAGCTGGATCGCCGCCTGCGGGCGCGGGGGATGGCCGTGGGGGGGAGCCTGGGCCCGCTGGCCGGGAAGGTGTTCCGCATCGGCCACATGGGCGCCCAGGCGGATCGGGAGCTGGTGCGGCGAGGGATGGACATCCTGGAGGAGGCGATCCGGGGGTAGCGCCGTCCCCTCCCGCTTGCCGCGCCTTCTCATGCGGACGATCGCACCCGCTGAATCCATAAGAGCGTGCGGGCCAGGAGCGCCTCCCGCTGGGCGGGGGTGAGCTCCCAGAGCTCCACGCCGGGGCGGCGTTTGAAGGCGTCGGCCCATGGGTGGGGGCTCCGGGTGATGGTGGCGATCAGCGGGCGGGGGCTGGCGACGACCGCTTCCAGGGCCTCGCGGAAGGCACGGCTGAACAGCTCCATCTTCCCGATCTCATCCACCAGCACCACCTCCTTCTCCGCGATGGCCTCGCGGATCGCGGCCACGCCCAGACGGTCCAGGGCATCCACATCCACCCCGTATCGCCCGACCCGATTGGGAACCCGCCCGGCCCAGTCCACGTGGGCGAAGGGGGCGGACCGTCCGTCCAGGGTGACCAGGCGGAAGCCCAGGCGACCCTGCGGGCCCCGGATCTCCTCGGTGTAGAATCCGCCGGCCCGGTCGCCGAGGGCTTCGGCCACCCGACGGATCAGCGTGGTCTTGCCCACGCCAGGCCGTCCGGTGATCAGCAGGATGGCGCCCATGGCCTGCTCCTCTCCTGAGGTCCCCCAGGGATCCCATCGCGCGGCGGCCGCATCTTGGGCCGGTTCGGGGGGGCGTCGCGGGGACCCCTTTGGATTTTACGCGGGGCATTGGGGGTTAAGCGCGGGGATGGACATCGGCTGGGGAGTGGCCATACGGAAGCGGGTTCCGGCCCTGTTTGGGGAGCAGTCCTTCTACTCCTTCCGGCGGGAAAGCAGGCCCTCGATGGCGTTCGGGTTCTGTTCCAGGTAGTCCGCCCGCATGATCCACGGCGTGGCACACGGGTCCCGGATCCGCCCATCCCGTAGCGCCCGGCGGATGTCCTCGGGATCCGGCCGGACGCCTCACTGCCGCAGCGGATCAACACAGAACGCGAGGCTCCGATCATCCAGCGTGCGGACGATCTCGTTCATCTCAATCTCCCGGTAGCTTCCGCGCCTTCTCCCGCATGGCCTCCGGGATGACCGATCCGCCATGCCCTGTCGCAATCCCCTGAAAACGGGTCTCGGCACTGCAAGCCGTCAGACCTTCGGGCCGAGGCGAAGGGTCTCCTGCGTGAGGTCGCCCAGCAGAACGGCCGCTTGGCCTCCTTCGCTGCCGTCTGGGCCTGGGGAGGGATCCTCCACTTCTACGCGGAAGGAGGCCCTCCTGGAGGCGGTCCGGGAGCGGGAGGCGGCGGCCCGAATGGAGGAACAGGCGGTCCTGGAGGACGCCGCCCGCCGTCTGGCAGAGGACCGCGACTTCCAGGAGGCCCGGACCCTGGAAGCCCCGGATCCGCCTGGCCCAGCGCCGGCTCCCGGATCTGCGGACGTGCTGGCCGGCGGAGGATCTGTGCTGGCAGGAGCTGGTCCGGACGGCACTGGGCCTCTATGAGGCGGAGATCCATCCCTTCCAGGAGCGGGAGATGGCCGAGCAGGCCCTTTCCCGGGGGTGCCGATCTGCCCCCAATGATCACACTAAGGAGGGGCAGCGTATCGCCGCCCCTCCTTATGTGGATAGACATTTCTGGAACAGGGCGACAACTTTTCTGTCTTTACCTTCCAGAGGCAGGCTGGCCCACAAAGCCCTGACCGGGCACCCAGCCGCGCTCCACATAACGACTCTGGAACCAGCTGGCCAGGGCGACAAGCAGGATAGCCACGATCAGGACGCCCGCGGCTCCCACTATGCCGCCCATACGCGCAATGTTCCCGATCACGATTCCATACCAGGCAAAGTCCGCATCCCCAAAGGTGGTGTTGGCAAATCCCAGAGCTCCCAACACCTGAAGCAGAAAGGCAGGCAGGAAAGTGATCATCACTCCGTTCACAAAGCCCCCCAGCACAGCTCCCCAGCGGCCGCCGGTAGCGTTGCCAAAGACCCCCGCCGTCCCGCCCGTAAAGAAGTGCGGAACCATTCCTGGCAGAATAAGGGCCAGGGCAAGAACGGGCTGGATGAGGGCGATCAGGCCCAAACTAACCAGTCCGCCGACCACACTGGCCAGGAAGCCAATCAGAACAGCGTTGGGTGCGTAAGGGAAGGACACTGGGCAGTCCAGCGCCGGAAGCGCTCCGGGAACGATGCGCTCGGCAATGCCGGCGAAGGCGGGGACCACCTCGCCGATGATCGTGCGAACTCCCAGCAGGATCACCGCCACTCCGACTCCGAAATTCAGGGCGTTCAGCACCTGGGCCATCAGATAGGAGGCCAGGGTAGTCCCCTCCGGCAACCCTACCCCTTTCACCGCCTCCGCCGTCCCCACGCGCGCGGCGTACCAGATGGCAAAAATCAGATAAATGAACAGCATGGCGACGGCTGTTCCAACCATCGGCTCCCGCAGAAACCGCAGCCCGGCCGGGAATTCGATCTCCTCGGTGCTCTTGGTCTTCCCGCCCGCCAGGCGAGCGACCAGCTGGCCGGCCACTCCGCCGGCAATATAGCCCAGGGAGCCAAAGTGTCCCATTGCGATCTTCTCGCCGCCCGTGACCGCCCGCATCCAGGGCTGAGCGAAGGCTGGCATCACCACCATAATCGTTCCCAGCAGGATTGCCCCAATGATGATTGTCCAAATCCCTGTGAGGCCTGCAGTCACCAGGATCACTGCCAGCATCGTGGCCATGTAGAAAATATGATGTCCGGTCAGAAACACATAGCGTAGATTGGTGAGGCGGGCGATCACCAGACTGGCCAGGAACCCGAGGAACATCAGGGTGGCTGTCAGCTGCCCGTACTCCCGCTGGGCCAGAGCAACGATCGCCTCGTTGGTCGGAACCACGCCCCGTACCCCTGTGGCGCCCAGAATGAGCTTCCCCAGAGGATCCAGGGCCTGGATCACAGTAATCGCCCCGACAACCAGAATGAGAAAGCCCATTGTTGCCTTCAGCGTTCCACCGATGATCTGGCTGATCGGCCTTCGAAGAGCGATCAAGCCGATCGCCGTCATCAAACCAACCAGGTAATATGGCTTGCTGAACACCTCATTAACCAGGAATCCGATGATGGCGGACAGGATCTCCATGACACACCTCCTTCAGGATAGTTTGGATGGCTAAAGGTCCTGCAGCGCTTCCTTCAGCTTGCGGATCATTTCCTCCAAATCGACGAAATTGGAGATGGTGATCACTCGTGGCTTCACATCGCCGAGACGCTCTGCCAGTTCCCGGGTCGTCACAATGAGGTCTGCCGTCTGGGCCATGGCACGAGCCACGCCGATATCCGCGACCTCGACATCTGCCTGCTTGCCTATGCGTTGCAAGGCCTTCTCCACCTGCATCCGCAGGAGCAGCCCGCTCCCTAGCCCCATCCCACAAACCGCCAGGATCTTCATCGAGCTCCTCCCGAGCTTACAGGGTAATGCAAGCTCCTATGCGCATGAACCGCGCTCTGAAAATGTCACCAGAGCGCGGCGAACATCCGAAGGGGTTGCCGCGTGAAACAACGCAAAGCGGCATGATTCCTCGGAAAGCATTTCCGCCATAACTGCGAGGACTTGAACATGTGAATGAGGATCCGGAGCTGCCAGGCCAATAATCAGCCGGACCGGATCATTCTCCGGGTGGCCGAAAGGAACGGGTGAGTCCAGCACAATAATGGCAAGGCCGGGTCGCCGCACTGCCGGAGAGGGGCGAGCATGGGCCAGCGCAATCCCTGGCGCGATAACAATGTAAGGACCCAGCTCCTCAATGGCCGCAATCATTTGATCGATGTAAGGCATATCCACAATACCAGCCTCTACCATGGCCTCCCCACAAGCTTGGATGGCAGCGCGCCAATCAGGCGCCGAGACGCCTACCCGAATCGCCTCTTCAGGAATCATCTTCAATAGGATCTCGACTGACATCGGTTCGCCAGACATAAACCGCTAAACAATTCCGCGAGCGTGAAGCTGCTCAATGGTCTCGCGATCATAGCCCAGGAGCCCAACCAGAACCTCTTGAGTATGCTCCCCAAGGATAGGAGGGTGCTGGATCATCCGAACAGGCGTGCGGGAGAGATGGAGCGGGGAGCGAACCATAGGGATCCGCCCGGCCGTGGGATGGGAGACCTCTGCGACCATGCCCAGAGCCTGAGCCTGAGGGGAGAATAAAGCTTCCGGTATTGTTCTCACCGCCCCGGCAGGAACGCCCATGGGAAGGAGCAAGCTTAGCCACTCCTCGGTGGTCCGCTCGCGGAAGATTCCACGCAGGATTGGAATAAGCAAATCGCGGTTTTCCACCCGTCCCGGATTGGCGGCGAAGCGAGGATCCTCTGCAAGCTCCCTCCGCCCGATGCCTTCACACAGGGCCCGGAACTGCCGATCATTGCCGACTGCGATCACAATATAGCCATCGGAGGTTTCAAAGGCCTCATACGGGACAATGTTCGGATGGGCATTGCCATAGCGCTTCGGCGGCTGGCCTGAAATCAGATAATTGCTGGCCACATTCGCCAGAGAGGCCAGGGCGCACTCAAAGAGGGAGATCTCAATCTTCTGGCCCCGGCCGGAGCGCTGGCGCTCCGCCAGAGCACCCAGGATGGCGATGGCCGCATAAAGAGCAGCCATCACATCCACAATAGCCACCCCTACCTTCATGGGTGGGCCCTCCACCGGACCGGTAATGCTCATCAGGCCGCTTTCTGCCTGGATGATAAAATCATAACCTGGCCGATCCCGATCCGGACCCCTCGGGCCATAGCCGGAGATCCGACAATACACCAGGCCCGGATGGATGGGCTCCAGGTCCTCATAGCTTAACCCCCAGCGCTCCATCGTGCCGGCCCGGAAGTTCTCAATTAAGATGTCACTACGGCAGATAAGATCTTTCAGAATACGGCGGCCCTCTTCATGATGAAGATTCAAAGTGACGCTCTTCTTGTTCCGATTCGCACATAGGTAATAAGCGCTCTCGCCGCCGGCAAAGGGCGGGCCCCACGCGCGGGTTTCGTCTCCCCGGCCAGGCTGCTCGATCTTAATAACCTCCGCTCCCAGATCGCCTAAAATCATGGCGCAGTAAGGCCCGGCCAGCACCCGGGAAAGGTCCAGAACGCGAATTCCCTCCAGCGGCCCAGACATCCTCTTCTCCCTAATCCAGGGCGATCCGGATATGCTTAAGCTCCAGATAGCTTTCGAGACCCCAACGGCCCAACTCCCGCCCCAGCCCGCTCTCCTTCCAGCCTCCGAAAGGCGCCTGGAGCTCCGTCACATCATTAATGTTGACGCCCACGCCCCCGGCCTCCAGGCGCTCTGCCACATAAAAGGCTGTGCGGATATCATGGGTGAAGACATAGGCGGCCAAACCGTAAGGGGAGTCATTTGCCAGAGCGATCGCCTCGTCCAGATCTCGAAAGCGCATGATGGGAGCGACCGGTCCGAACGTCTCCTCGCGCATAACGCGCATAGAATGGCTCACATCCACCAGAACGGTGGGAAGGAAAAAGTAGCCCCGCCTGAACTCTTCTCCGTCCGGTTCGCGTCCCCCCCAGATGATCCGCGCGCCCTTCGAGACGGCGTCCGCGATATGCTCCCGGGTCTTTTGGCGAACCTCCTCGTTAAACATCGGCCCCAGCTCGACTTCCGGGTCCAGCCCATTGCCGATCCGCATGGATCGCGCTCGCTCCACGAAGCGGGCGATGAAGGCGTCAGCGATCTCCTCCGCCACATAGATCCGGTTCACGCTGATGCAAATCTGTCCCATATTGGAGAAGGCACGGCGGACACCCGCAGCCACCGCCTTTTCAAGATCTGCATCCCGGCAGACGATCATGGGGGATTGCCCGCCCAGCTCCAGGGACACCCGCTTGATAGAGCGGGCGGCCTTTTCCATGATCCACCGCCCGGTTTCTGTCTCTCCGGTGAACGCAATCTTGCGAGCGATCGGATTTTCCACCAGCTCGGCGCCGACCGTCCGACCAGGGCCCAGGACCAGGTTGATTGTCCCCGGAGGAAGGCCCGCGTCATGAAGCGCGCGGATCATCTCCGTAGCCGCGACGGGAGCAGCGCTGGCGGGCTTGGCGACCACCGTGCAGCCTGCGGCCAGAGCAGGAGCGATCTTCCAGGCCAGCAGTTCGACCGGATAGTTCCAGGGAGCAATCACCGCCGCTACCCCAACGGGCTGCCGAATCACAAGGCTGCGAACGTGAGGCGTCCCGGTCGGAACCCACTCCCCGAATATCCGCTTTCCCTCTTCGGCATAATAATCGAAAACCTTGGCGGTCAGCATGATCTCTTTCCGCGCATCTCGGATAGGCTTCCCCTGCTCCAGAGTCAGCCAGCGGCTGATCTCCTCCAGACGCTCACGCATAAGCTCGGCTGTCCGATGCAGCAAAGCGGCCCTCTCCTCGGCGGGCGTGCCAGCCCACCTCGGGAATGCCCGCCAGGCGGCCTCAAGGGCCATCCGGGCCTCCTCCCGGCCGCCGACTGGCGCCTCCGCCACTGGCTCCCCAGTCGCCGGATTGCGAATGACCGAGATGTCCCCCGAAAAAGCGTCCAGCCATGCGCCTCCAATGAGCATCTGTATCCGTTTCATCATCTCAGCCCTCCAGCCGCCGAACGATGCGGACCAGCATCGCCACCCGATCCGGATCCACCGGGTTCTCCACCTTCCCGTCCTTTTTGAACGCCGTCCCCACGATGGCCCCATCTGCGACCCGCAGAAGCTGCATCGCGTTGCTCATGTTCAACCCGCTTCCGATCAGCACCGGGCACGGGACAGCCTCCTTCACGGCCTGCACGGCTTCCAGCGAAGCTTCCTCTCCCGTGCGTGTTCCAGTAATGATCAGCGCATCGGCCATGCTGGAAGCCGCTGCGCGAGCCGCCTCAATCAGCGGGCGATGCCCGAGGACGATGGCTTCCTTAACGTGGACATCCGCCCAGATCTGAAGGGAATTCGCCCATCGAGCCCGATAGCGGGTTGCCCAGGCCGCACAGCCAGGGGACCATCCGGAATCTGTCAGCAGATTGTCCACAAATCCTTCCACCCGGATGAAGCTGGCCCGACTGACCGCCGCCAGGGCCACCTCGGCCTTGAACTGGTTGAACTGGATGTTGATCCCGAAGGGGCGGTCGATCTCTGTGGCCAGCAGCCCCACGATATAAGCCATCGCCATCATGGATATCAGAGGCATGGCTTTCACCGGATAGGGGGCATCCCCAAAGTTCTCGATCAGAACCGCATCCACCCCGCCCTGGATCAGGGCCCTTAAATCCGCCCGGGCTGAACGGATGATCTCTTCAAAAGAGCCCCGAAAGCGGGGAGACCCGGGGAGCGGGCGCAGGTGGAGCATCCCCACGATTGTTTTCCGCCCGGGCTCGAAGAGGCCGTTCATCGCTCCCTCCCCTTCCCATGACCGCGGGCGAAATGAACGATCCCTTCCAGCGCCAGCCGGACGAGGAGGGCTTCTTTCTGACGGCGCTGGTCATCTTCCAGGGCGCGCCCATCCAGCCCGCTGACGGTAGCCACACATAAGCTGACGCATCGAATGCCCAGAGCCATGCCGGTGATGTAAAGGGCGGAAGTTTCCATATCCGCGCCCACCACGCCATGACGATACAGAACCTGGAGAGGCTTCTCCGCATCGGTCTGAGACCGGGCTCCGGGAAGCAGAACGGAATAGAAGCCATCTGAGGTGGCTGCCAGGCCGATTTGATAGGGCACCCCGGATTCGATGAGGACAGACCGGAAGCTGTAGAAAAGATCAGGATCCGCTACGGCGGGGAAATGGACTGGAAGATAGGTGATTGAGGTGCCCTCCATCCGGACGGCTCCCCAGGCGAGGATGAAATCGCCCAGGTTAGCGTGGAGGGCCAGCATTGTCCCGGCACGAACCACGGCCCGCACGCCAAGATGATGCAGCTCCTCCAGCGCAATAGCGGCGGCCGGAGCTCCCAGGCCGGCTGATAGCCCCAGGATCCGTTCACCGCGATAGCGCCCAGCAACCAGGGCGAACTCCCGCTCCTGGCCGATGCGATGGGGATCTTCCAGGAGGCCAAGCAGCACATCCAGGCGGGCAGGATCGCCCATAAGGATCGCCCATGGAGCCTGTGCCTCCGGCGGACATCGCAGGAAGCGATGAGAGAAAGGGCGCATCTTGAATATCCTCCGATGGAAATGAGCGCATGGGTTTCATCCATGCAAAAGCCGAATCGCTTCCTCCAGGCCAATCACATGGCCCATATAGCGCTCAATGTCCTCCAGACTCGCCTCATGCAGATGAGCATGGTTGGAGCCGACCGCCTCCCGGACCACCAGGACTTCATAGCCCAGCGCGAAGGCATCCTGAGCCGTCGCGCGAACACAGACATGGGTTTTCACGCCGGCCAGGATCAAGGTTCCGATGCGGCGTTCGCGAAGAAGCAGATCCAGATCCGTAGCAAAGAAGGCGCTGTATCGCCGCTTGTGAACAATCAGATCGTCCACGGCGATCGGAAGACTGGCCGGGAATTCCGCCTGAAATGATCCGGCCCGGGCGTGCGGTCGAAGCTTGCGCCACTCGAAATCATCCGCGTGATTGGGATAGTGCCATTCCCGCACATGGATGACTAGGCGTTTTCCCTGTCGGGCGGCAGCGATCAGCCTTTGAATGGCCCGAAGCACCTCCTCATAGGATGGATGGTAATTTTCCCCGCGGTGGTCGAAGAACTGATTGATGACATCCACAAGAACTAAAGCCACGCTCATTCGTGGCCTCCCCGAACATGGAGATCGAGCGGCTCATTAAAGAAGAGACGATAGCGCCTTCGCACCTGGGCCAGGGTCGGCAGGCCTTCCTGAGCGCCCCATGCTTCCAGAACGAAGGAGGCGACCACCGCTCCCACCCGCGCGCAACGCTCCGCGGAAAGACCATGGATCCAACCCCACAGGAAGCCCGATGCGAACGCATCGCCTGCCCCCGTGGGGTCTACCAGCCGGCGGGGCAGAACTGCAGGGACGGATTTCCATCCTTCCCGATCCAGCACCTGAGAGCCCTCGCTCCCCGCCGTGATCACAACGGCCTGCGCTGAGCCGAGAAGAAGATCATGCCACTCCTGAATTCGAAGGGCGTTCTGCAGCCAGAGCGCTTCCATGCGATTCATAAGGATCACCTGGCTGTGGCGAGCGAGCCAATCCAGCAGGGAGGGAGGCCAGGCCCTGGGATCGCCCTTCAGGGACCACAGGATAGGAATCCTGTGGCGCTGGAACCAGAATGCTGCTTTCTGAACCATCGCCGGGGAGCCGACCGTGATGACCCCTAACTGAAGGCTCCTCCTCCACGCCACCGGGATCTGGAGGGCAAACCTCCGCCGCTCGGAGAATCCGGGATCATAGAAGGTCAGGTGATGGCCGCTCGGATCGACGAACAGGAAACAAGAAGGACTGCGCCCTCCACGGATGAAGATAACCCCTTGAGTCTCCACGCCCCTTGCCTTCAGCGCCGCCACATAACCCCGCCCATGGGCGTCATCTCCAACGGCCGTGAGCACTCCTGCCCTCAGGCCAAGCCGAACGCAGGCGACAGCGATGTTGGCCGGGCATCCGCCTGGAGCAGGGCGCAGGCGTGAGCTCAGGATTCGCGCCGTCTGCCCCACATCCGGCAACCGGTCCACCTGATAGATCCAATCCAGGCTTGAATAGCCCACAGCCAGGACCTGGGGCGCCCCCTCTTTATCACCCATGGCGAAATCCTGCTCCGCGCGGATGGAGGCGAGGTGCGGAAAAAAATCAGAAAAATCAAAAGAACATGCGGCGGGCACGTCGATGCATAGAAACCCCAGCAAGCACCAGGATCACCAGAATAAAAGGCAGCATCTGAGGCCACTGGGGCGGGATGCCCACTCGGGTTTGCAACCGGATCTGGATAGCCTCGAACAGCCCAAACAGCAAGCATGCCAGCAAGGTGAGGGCCGGACGAGCTTGCCCGAAGTAAATGGCAGCCAGCGCAATGAATCCCCTCCCGTTCGTCATATTTTCGAAAAACAATTGCAGGTTTCCCAGCGAGAGCTGAACTCCCGCCAAGCCTGCCAGGCACCCGCTGGCGACCAGGGCCAGGGCCCGAACGCGATTTACCGGAACGCCCAGCGAGCGGGCGGCCTCCTCGTTCTCCCCCACGGCCCTCAGCCGCAACCCTTCCGGCGTGTGGTTCAGGAAAAACGCGCTGAGGAGAGCAAGGATCCATGAGAAGTAAACCAGGGGGCTATGCCCCAGGATAATGTCTCCAAGGATCGGAAAACCCTGGAGAGCGGGGATCTCAAGCGTCCCCAAGCCCGGCAGCCTCTCGGGGGCGAAAGCGCCACGTGTGGCGAAGAGTATCTGCAATAAATAACGGGTTAGGCCCAGAACAAGCAGGTTTAACGCGAGGCCAGCCACGATCAAATTCGCCCGAAGCCCCAGGACGGCCAGGGCCAGCAATCCGGCAAAGAGGGCGCCGGTAGCAACAGCCGCAAGCGCCCCGACCCATGCGCTTTGAGCGTAATAGGCAATCAGCACCCCGGCGAAAGCTCCAATCAACATCAGCCCTTCGAGGGCCACATTGATCATGCCAGCCTGCTGAGAGATGATCCCTCCCGTGGCAGCAAGAATCAGAGGCGCAGTCATCCGTAGCATTGCGAATAGGATCGCCGACAAGGCTTATCCCTCCCTCTCCACGGATATGGGGATCTTTTTGCCCTTCAAGCGGATCGTCGCCTCGGCGGTGACCATAAGGATAATGACCGCCTCCAGAATACGGACAAGCTCCAGCGGAATCCCGGCGAAGAGCTCCAGGCCGGAGGCGCCATTTCGAAGCGCGCCGAACAACAAAGCGCCAACGAGGGTGCCGAAAGCGGTTGTTCGGCCCAGCAAGGCGATTGCGATCCCATCGTATCCGTATCCCGGAGAGAAATTGGCAATAAACCGGTAATGAACGCCGAGAATCTGAAAAGCGCCGGCCAGGCCTCCCAGAAAGCCGCTGAGGCCCATCGCTGTGAGGATCACGCGAGGAGATCGAACCCCTGCCCAGCGTGCGAAGATAGGGTTCGAGCCCTGAAGATTGAACTCAAAGCCCCATGTCGTCCGGCTGAATAGCACCCCCACACCCAGGGCGCACAGCAAGGCCAGGATGAATCCGGCATGCAACTGGGATGGTGGTAGAAGGCGCGGAAGGTGGATGGAAGAGGGAACCATAGGGGACATCGCATTCGCAAGCCCCGGCACCGCAAAGGGATAGTTAACCAGATAGCTGGTAAAAGATACGGCAATATAATTCATCATAATAGTCGTGACGATTTCATCCACATCGAGCCATGCCTTGAGGGTTCCCGGGATGAGCCCCCATAAGCTCCCCGCCAACCCGCCCGCCAGAATAGCGGCAGGGATCAGCAGCCCCGAAGGCGTGTTTGGCCAAGTGAATCCAACCCAGGCCGCCGCAAAGGCTCCCATATAAAGGGAGCCCTCCACGCCGACGTTGAACACCCCGGTACGAAATGCGACGGCCGTTGCCAAGCCGGTCAGAATAAGGGGCGTGGAGACAGCCAGGCTGTCCGCCAGAGCCAGCCGGCTGCCCAAGGCGGATTCAAATAGAGCCCGATAGGCGGCACTTGCCTCGCGGCCTGATAATTGAATGATGATCGCCCCAAGAATCAGAGCAACCCCCAGGGTTATTACAAAACGCGCGACTTCCTGCAAATTTCGAAAGGCCATTGCGCGGATCATTCAACCCCTCCGCTCCAGCCTCCGTCCTGCCATCAGCAGTCCCAGGGACTCCGGGTCAGCCTGGGAGATCGGCAGGAACCCAACAATCTCCCCCCGATGAAGGACCAGCAAACGGTCGGACAGGGCCAAAAGCTCGTCTATATCTGTGGAGATCAGAAGGACAGCTGTGCCCTGACCGGCAAGCTCCAGAAGCAGCTTCCGGATGGCCTGGGTGGCTCGCATGTCAAGCCCTCGTGTGGGGTGAGCGGCGATCAGCACGCGCGGGGGCGTTGAGACTTCCCGGGCGATAATCAAACGTTGCAGGTTTCCGCCCGACAGGGCAAGCGCGGGAGCATCGATGCTGGGCACCATGACCTCAAATTTTTGAATCAGTTGGGCCGCATAAGATCGGATAAGGGCGCGGTTGAGGAGTCCCAAATGACTGAACGGAGGCAAATGATAGCGAGTCGCGATCAGATTGGCCCATACCGGGGCGGGTAGGCTGAGGCCCTCCTGGAGACGGTCCGGTGGAATCACAGCCAGGCCATGCCTGCGTCGTCCCCTGACATCCATGAAAGTGATATCCTTGCCGTCTAGGAGGATCTGTCCCTTTTGGGGGAAGCGGAGGCCGGCCAGAAGTTCAACCAGCTCCTGTTGGCCATTCCCCTCCACGCCAGCCACCCCGAGAATTTCTCCTCGGCGAACCTCAAAAGAAAGGCCCTTAAGCGACAGGCGGCCGGGGATTTCTGCCAGCGTGACATCCCGTACGATCAGCGCAGGAGGCGCGTTCTCAAGACTGCGACATGCTTGCCTGGCTATGGCAGCCACCTCCCCGACCATCATGCGAGCAAGCTCGCGCTCATCCGTGGAGGCAACAGACCGCACTCCAACCACCCTGCCCCGTCGCAACACGGTAACTCGATCGGCGATCTCCATCACCTCGCTCAGCCTGTGCGAAATAAAGATAATGGTCCGACCCTCCTCTTTAAGTCGCCGTAGCATTGCGAAAAGCGCGTGAGTTTCCTGAGGGGTCAAAACCGTGGTGGGCTCATCCAGAATGATCAGGCGCGCGTTCCGGTAAAGCAACTTGAGGATCTCCACGCGCTGTCGCTCTCCTACAGACAGCTCGCTGATGCGTGCGCCGAGGTCGACTTCCAGCCCCAGGCGTTCGATAAGAGTTTCCAGCGCACAGCGAGCATGCTGGCGATCCAGAAGAGGACCCCGGCGAGGTTCCCGATTGAGCACGATGTTCTCCAGGGCCGTGAAAGAGGGAACCAGCTGGAAATGCTGATGAACCATCCCGATGCCCAGACGGATCGCCGCCTGGGGGTTCGGGATGCGGACAGCCCTCCCCCCCAGGCGGATGATCCCTTCATCCGGGCTCTCCAACCCATACAGAATGCGCATCAAAGTGGTCTTCCCGGCGCCGTTTTCTCCAACCAGGGCGTGGATCTCCCCCTCTTCAACGGAGAAGTCCACATGGTCATTGGCTATCACGCCGGGGAAGCGTTTGGTGATGCCCCGCATCTCCAGATACGCCATGGGTGCGCCCTGTTTAAGGAGTGGCGGTCACATCGGTCACCTTGATCTCTCCAGAGATGATCTTTTGGCGGAGCTCCTCGATCCTGGCAAGATACTCCCGGGGGATCAGATGACGGGTGAACTTCATTTCGCTTAATCCAACCCCTCCTTCTTTCAGGCCATAGAAAACGGTGGTTCCCCCTTTCAGCGTGCCCTTACAGAGCCGATCGATGAGGTCGTAAACAGCGATGTCGACTCGCTTCAGCATGCTGGTCAGGACATGACCTGGGGCGAGGTAGTCTTGATCAGCATCCACGCCGATCGCATAGTGTCCGGTTTCCTTGGCCGCGGCAATGATCCCCTGACCGGTCCCTCCAGCGACCTGGTACACAATATCAGCGCCCTGCTCAAACATCGCCAGGGCCAGCTCCTTGCCCTTGGCCGGATCTCCGAAGGTTTCGGAGTACGCGCGAAGGACCTGTACGTCTTTGTCGATGTAATGGGCTCCCTCCTCATATCCGACGAGGAACTTGTCAATCCCCTTGGATTTTGTGCCTCCGATTACGCCGATGATTTTCTGGGGATTTATGCCGGGGATATTCGTATCACGGGTGACCATGGCCGCCAGGGCGCCGGCCAAAAAGGAGCCTTCATGCTCTTTGAAGATCACGGAGACCACGTTGGGTTGCTTGACTTCAATGTTCAGGATGGAAAACAGGACATTGGGGAAGTCGGGGGCCACTCGAGCGAGGGGGTCGAAGTGCGTGTACTCGAGGGTGATCACCAAATCAAAGCCGGCCTTGGCCGCATCGCGCAGCAGTTTTTCCCCTTGCCCAACCGGATCCGGCGACTCTATAGGCTTCAGCTCAACTCCGAAATCCTGAACGGCCTTGGTGGCTCCAGCGAATCCCATGTCGTTGTAGGAGAGATCGCCCAGGCCGCCCTGAGCGATAATAAGGGCCACTCGCTTTGCGCATTTAGCGGGCTGGCCTGGGGCGGCAGGGGTGGGACTTGGCGGGGCAGCAGGGGCGGCGCATGCGGCGATCAATAGGGTGGCAGCCGTCAGAAACAAAAGGATATGCCTCATGCGAACCATGACAGCCTCCTTTCTTTGTCGGTTTATGGTTAACGCCTTAGGCGGACGCTATAGCGATACAGGTTGGGGTGATAATAGGCCCTCACGAACTCAATTGGCACTTGCTCCGGGGTATAGACGACTCGGGAGGCCAGAAGCAGGGGCGCGCCGCGAGGGAGATTCAGGAAACGCCCTTGTTCGGCGGTGGCAGCCACAGCCTCAATGGTTTCCTCCGCCTCGGCCAGAACGATCCCTTTGGATTCCAGCAGTGCATAGAGCGAGCCGACTTGTTCCAGCTCCTCCGCTGTGAGATGGAGATAAGACAAATAGCTATCGTGAAGACCGACGGGCTGATCATTCGCGAGGCGAAGCCGGTAAATTCGCAGGACAGTCTTTCCGGGCGGGATCTTCAGGTGGGCAGCGACCTCAGCATCCGCAGGGATCTGGCCGAGGAAGAGGATCCTGGATCCTGGCTCCATCCCTCGGGAGCGGATGTCCTCGGAGAAGCTTACCAAGCGCTGCAAGGGGTGCTCAAACTTCCTGGGAGCCACAAATGTTCCACGCCCCTGATAACGATAAATCAGCCCCTCAGCAATCAGCTCAGCCATCGCCTGGCGAATAGTAGCGCGGCTTACACCAAGCCGCGCCACCAACTCAGGCTCAGAAGGCAAGCGATCTCCCGGCTTCAGGTGGCCCTCTCGAATCGCTTTCCGAAAGGCCTCCACAATCTGGGCGTGCAAAGGAAGAGGGCCACCTCGTCGGAATGAAGCGGCGAAAACGTTGTTCATCCTGAATCGCCTCCCAGTCTATGTCCGAACATTACTTGTTCGGACAACATTATAATCAAGCCTTTGGAGATTGTCAAGCTCCATAGGGCTCGGGGCTTTAGGGGAAGGTCACTCCCGCCAGAGTGCCCGAGGACGGGGAAAGGAAGATCCCAAAAAACAACCCGCTGATCTTGGTTATGCCGCGCAGCCACCGAGGAGGGCCTCGATTTGATCCCGGGGCGGGTAGACGGGGGCAAGGGTGACGAAGGCGGGGGCCGCCGGGTCGCCGAGGGGGTCGGCGGGCTCGAAGCGGGGGGTGAACAGCCCGTGGCCGGCGGTGCGGTCGCCGCCGACGCCGTGGTCCCCCAACAGCCGGACCGCCGCCCGGAAGCGATCCGCCGATGCGGGGTCCCGGTAGCGGACCCGGAAGAACAGCCCGGCCCGGGCCTCGGGGCGCGGCCCTGCCTCCCGGAAGACCAGGCGCCCGAAGTGCCACAGACTGGAGGTCTGGGTGACGAGATCGAGGGCCACCCGGGGGATGCGGTGGCGGGCCCAGAAACGCTCCCCCGCCAGCTCCCGCCGCCCGAAGGCCTCCCGCAGCGCCTCGGCCTCCTCCCCGGTCATCCAGACCGTCCCCTCGTGGATCCGGACGCCTTCCTCCAGCGGCCGGCCTGTTAGCATCCGGCGGAGCACGCCCTCGGAGACGAAGGCGATCTCCTTGATGGGGAAATGCGGGGCGGCGACCCGGGCCGGAAGATAGGGCCGCGGGTAAAAGCGGACCGGGCCGGCGAAGGGGAAGGCGGAGGAGAGGAGGACCGGCGGCTCCGGGCGGAACCACTCCTCGGCGAGGGCGCGTTCGCCGAACAGCATCGCCCAGGCCACCCCCAGGGCCGCGTAGAGGGTGTCGGCGTGGAGGAGGGGCGAGGTCTCCTCCAGGCCGATCCCCCGCTCCCCGAGGTGGACGGCGCCGCGGGGCTCCAGGTAGACGATCTCCTCCATCATCCCTGCTTCCCCTTGAAGGCCGGGATCCGGTCGGCCAGCTCGTCGAAGCGGTCGATCACCTCCTCCACCGTCTGCCCCTCGGCCAGCGGGACGGTGGGATGCTGCTGGGGGTCCAGGTAATGGGTCACCGGCTTCCACAGCACCCGGAGGTCCCGGAAGGCCACGCGGCCGTAGCCCCGACTGCCGCTGCCGCCCAGGTAGTCGTCCTCCAGCAGGCGCATCCCCAGCAGCACGGTGCGGAAGGCCTCGCGGTCGTCGGCGTCGTAGACCGAGAAGAGCAGCTCGACCTCGAAGCGGGCGCCGGCGGGGACCCGCTCCATCTGCCGGGGGTTGGCGGCGGCGGTGAGCACGTCGATGGCGGCCTCCCACTTCACCTCGGTGTAGGGGAGGTCGGTGTTCACCTCGGTCCAGCGCTTGCGGGCGGGCTGGCCGTTCTCATCGAGGATCTCCAGCTCCTCCAGCAGGCGGGCGTCGCGGACGATGAGGCGGACGGGCTCTATGGCCCGCTGGCCGGCGACGCCGAAGGCGCGGCAGAGGGGGCACGGCCGGCCCCCGCTTCGGTATTCCGCCTCAGTCTCGCACCAGTGAATGCGGATGGCCGGGGTGTTCCTGCGGGGCTCCACCAGGGTCTTGAGGGGCTTGCCCAGGGCGCGGGTGAGGAGGGAGCGCATCTTGCCCTTGAGGGAGGAGCCGGGGACGTAGCCGGCCGGTGACCGGGTCGCGGATCACCACGTTGTCCAGGCCGCCGATCTCCATCCCGGCGCCCGCCCCACCGATCCGCAGGCCGGTCAGGGCCTGCAGGACGCCGGTGATCACGATCTTCCCCTGTAGTTGAACGCTGTTCCCGCTCATCACCGATCCCTCCCGCCGTAAGCTTTGTGGTAGGCCAGGATGGCCTCGAAGAAGTCGACCATGCGCCGGAACCGCTGTTCCACCTCGGATCCCGCAGGGTTGCCGCTGAAGACGGCGTCCACGGCCGCGCTCAGGACGTCCCGGAGGCGCTGGCCGCCGTCGCCGGCCCGGGCGCCCATGTAGGCCAGCTTGGGCTTGAGCATGCGCAGGCGGTTAGGGTCGAAGCGCATCTGCAGGCGCTTCACCTCGCCGAAGACGTTGCGGATCTGAGAGGTGGTCAGCCGCTGTTTCACCAGCTCCTGCCCGATGCGCTCCGCCTCCTCCACGAGGGTCTGGTAGTCCCCTTCGAGGATGATGCGGCGGACGCGCTCCTTTTCGTTCGCCGGCGCCGCGGGGGCCGGGCCGCCCCGGGCGCCTGGAGGAGAGGGAGTCCGGTTGCTCATCGCTGCACCTCCTTTCTGAGGGTTAATCGGGGGATCCCCCTCGGGTCATCCATTCCACCCATCGGGCCAGGGGGCTCAGCCAGCGCAGGCGGCGCCCCCCTCGGCGAGCAGCTCCTCCCGGAGCCGCTGCAGGATCGGCTGGACGTCCTCCGGCTGGCGGGCCAGGGCGTACACCAGGCGCCAGCGGGCCCGGTGGAACCCCACCATCCGCCGCAGCTCCTCGGGGCGCAGGCGTTCGGAGCCCGCCAGCCGGACCTCCTCTTCCAGCAGGCCGGCGATGCTCATCAGGCGGTGCAGGAAGCCCCGGGCCAGCCGCGGCCCGTCGCGATCCTCCGGCTGGATCAGCCGGCCCAGCTCTCGGGCCCATCCCCGAACCCACTCCGCGTCCTCCCAGGCCATGGGAACCCCGAAGAACCCGAAGGCGTCCTTGTCGCGGCCGTCGGCCCGCCGCAGGCCCTTGGCCGCCTCCAGGTGGTCGCCGGCCTCGGCGGCGGCCTGATACAGGGGGAACTTCTCGGGATGCATGGAGATGCCGCCGCTCAGGGTCACGCTGGGGTTGCCGGCCGCGAACCGCCGGAAGTCCTTCCGCGCCTGAAAGGCCAGCTCCAGCACCCGATCCCACGACCCCACTGCCAGGAGATCGTCGCCGCCGGAGTAGATGAGATAGAGATGTCGGGCTTCGGGATCGACCTGCCGGCAGAGGACCCTCAGGTAGCCCTCGAAGAACAAGGCGATGAGTTGGCTTAGGGTGGCGACCCGGGAGAGGGAGTAACGCTCCCCCAGCCCGTAGCGGAACAGCCGCCCCAGGTGGTCCACGTCCATCCGCAGGCAGGCCCAGGCCGGCGTCCCCTCCGCGGACTTCGCCATCTCCCCCAGCTCCACGATGGTGCCATCCCGGTCCATGGGCGTGAAGGCGGGCAGGTAGCGGAAGTCGTGGACCGGGATGCCCTCGACGGAGGAGAGGTCCCCATCGTGGAGGCGGATCACCCGATCCCCTGGCCGGAAGGAATCCCGCAGGCCCCGCCGGTCGCAAAAGCGGAACTCCACCCCCAGCACGCCGAGGACCGTCCGCCAGGTGAGGCGTCCGCGGAGGGCTCCCGGGGCGGAGCGGAGGATCAGGAAGTCGCTGCGGCGGGCGATGTCGTCGCCCAGCTCCTCGAAGCTGCGGCAGAGGGCGCATTTGGCCACGCCTTCATCGGGACGGGTTTCCACCGGGCGCGCGAGGGGGCCGCCGGTTTCTTCCTCCGCGTGGCAGACCTCGCAGCGGGGCCGGAGGCCGCCGCCCCCGAAGGGGCCGAACAGGATCTCGTAATGGCGTGCCATCGCCCGACGGAACCGTCGGGCCTTGCGCGCCCCCAGGCGGGTGGAGAGCTCCGCCCAGCGTTCGGGGAGGCCGCCTTCCTTCAGGTGGAAGTCCTTCGCGCGCAGCGTCACCGCATCCAGGGCGATGGCCAGGTCCCCGCCGTGGGCCTGGATCAGGATCTCGTCGAGGCGATCGGCCAGCTCCGGAAGGCGCTCCCGGGCGGATAGAGGGGCGAGCAGATAGAAATGGCCGCCCGAGGAGTAAACCAACTGGGTGGGAGGGAGGTCCAGCTCCCGCAGCAAGAACTCCAGCGGCGTCGGCCAGGAGGGAGAGGTAAGCCGAGCGGCCGCGCAGGCTCTTGGCCGCTCCCTCCGAGCTGATGGAATACAGGAAGCGCTGGATGCCGGAGAGGTCGCCGCCGAGGAGCAGGGCGACCGGCTCCTCCGGGAACTCCCCGATGCGGGTCTTTTCCTCCAGGCGCCGGATGGTTTCCTCCGGGAGCTCCCCGATGCACACGGTGAGGGCGGCGGTCATCCGCAGGTGATCGTAGAGGCTGACGTCGGGCTCGTCGCGGTAGGCGGCCGCGGGGACGCACCAGGTGAACCGGCGCAGCAGCGCCATCAGGGCGGTCAGGGCCTCTCCGGGCGTCTCCCAGATGGCGGGGTGCAGGGCCTCCAGCGCCGCCTCGAAGCCCGTCCAGAGGCCGGGATAGTCCGGGGCGATGGAGGCGATCGGCTGCGGGAAGATCGCCTCCCAGGCCTCCGCCTCGGCGGTCCCGCCCGGAATGGGGGTTGTCCCGAAGCCCCAGCTCGACGCGTCCGGCGCCGGCCCTCGCCCGGGGAGTTGCAGGGCCGGCAGGAGGGCTCGCAACGGCTCCCGGGCGGGATCCCCGGGCTCTTCCTCCTCTCGAGGGGCTCGTTCCCCGGAGGCCAGGCGGTCGGCCGCGATCAGCGCCCGGGCGTCCCGATCATAAGGGGAGCCGTGGTGATCCCGGATCGCCGCCACCAGGCGCCTTCGGTCTTCCGGGGGAAGGAATTTCAGGCGGGGAGCCAGCCGCTGGGCGGCCCAATCGGCCCCCTGCTCCTCGTGGGGCTGCCGTTCCCGGCCCCAGTAGGCGCGCTGGCGGAACTTCCCGATGTCGTGGAAGAGTCCGATCAGAGCCTGAAACGCGCGATCGGTCTTCATTGCGGATCCGCCTCCATGCGGCCGAATCCCATGCTGGTGAGCTTGCCGATGTGGAGGAGCTCCCCCAGGGCCAGCGGCAGGGCGAAGGGCTGGAAGCCTTGCGGGCTCTCGTAGACCACCGTCCCCACCGCCCCGCCGATGCGCATCGCCGTTTTCTGTCGGGTGGAATAACGTCGCAGGTCCAGCCACCGCGTCCGATCCTCCACGCGGCGGACCGCCTGCGCGGCCTCGGCGAGGTCGCCGGGGAGCTCCACCCCCTCGAGCAATCCGTAGCCGGCCTGCAGGGCTCGCAGGCGCTGGAGCAGCGCCCGGATCAGGTGGTGGAACTCGATGGGATAGACCAGGTCATCCCGCAGCTCCAGGCGGGCCGGCGCGGTGAAGCGAACGGCGATCCGATGGGTGGGCAGCTCCCGGGGAGCCACCCGCATGGGAGGGGTGGGGGGATGTCTCAGGAAGCCTGCGTTCTCTTCGTAGAGGACGATTGGGCCGTCGACGCTCAGGATCTCCGCTCGGGCGAGGCGGAAGCGCTGGTGAGGACCTCCCAGGCCGGCGCGGGCCATTTCCATGATGGCGTGGACATAGTAGGGCATATGCTCCCGGGCGCGCCCCAGCAGGGTCATGCCGAACACCAGGGGCTCGCCGGGGGCAAGGGAGCGGGGCGGCGGCTCGCGGCCCTCCCAGGTCGCCGGGAGCTCCAGGGGGATCTCCAGGGTGAAGGGGGTGGGGAGGCGGGCGTAACGGTGGGCGTCCGGATGATCGGGGGGCGCGTAGGGTTCGAAGAGCAGCGGATACGCGCACGTGAAGCGGAAAGGGCAGGGGGCGCAGGCGGGCATGCGGGTGGCGCAGACCAGACGGCGCAGCGTGTGGCCCAGCGCCCCTCTCAGCGTCGGGCCGGAGAAGGCCGGGAGGGTCGCATGGGTTTCGGCGATCAGCGTGAACCGATACGAGGTGATGGGCAACCCCGTACAGGGTGCCATCGCTCTCGGGACCTCGTTCGATGCGGAGCGGAAGCGGGCTGCGAGAGCACCGGGCATTGGCTGCGGGTTCGGCCGCCTCTCGAAAGGACAGGCCTCGCCCCCTCAATAGCCTTTCAGGGCAATTTTACTATAGTCGGGGCCGCGTTCGGGGATGATTCCCTGCGGGGTGGAAGCCGGGATGCGTCTCGATCAGGAGGCTCCCCGCCGGGCGATCTCCCCGATCCACCGGGCGGCGTCCAGGGCCGCATCGGGGTAGCCCATGGCGGCCGCCCGCGCGGCGAAGGTTTCCAGAAGATCCGGGCGGCTCAGCCACTCCCGGACGGCCTCCTTCACCTGCTCGGGCTCCGGCGCGTATAGGCCCGCCCCTCCCTGAACCACATAATCGACGTTCCCTTCCTCCTGGCCGGGCAGATAGTGGGTGAGGATCATCGGGCGGCCCACCGCCAGGGCCTCGGCGATGGTGTTCGGGCCCGCCTTGGTGACGATGACATCCGCCGCCGCCATCATCTCCGGGATGGCCCGCACGAAGCCATAGACATACGTGGGGACCGGCCACTCGACGGCCTCCAGGCGGCGCCGCAGCCGTTCGTTCCGGCCGGCCACCACTGCCAGCTGGAGCGGCAGCCCGGCTTCGGCCACCGCCCGGGCGTTCTCGAAGACCTTCCCCATGCCCTCCCCCCCGCCCATCACCAGCACCGTGGGGAGATCCGGCCGCCAGCCCAGCTGTTCCCGCCAGAAGGCTTTCGGCCGGCCCCGCACGTCCCGGAAGCGCAACCGGATGGGGAAGCCGGTGACCACCACCCGCTCCGGCGGCACGCCGCAGGCGATGGCCCGATGGCGCGCGCCTTCGTGCGGGGCGATGACCAGATCCGCATTCGCGCACCAGAGGGCATGGATGGAGCCGATGTCGCAGATGACGATGACGAAGGGGACGCGGCGCGGGGCTTTCATCCAGTAGCGCAGGGTGACGTCGTTGAAGAGGGGATGAACGGAGACGATCACATCGGCGGGGTTTTCGGCGAACAGTTTGGCGATGCGCTGACGCACCCACGGCCAGAAGAGATAGACCAGCTGCCGGGCCCGACGGGGATGGTTGGCGAAATGCCAGGCCCGGGCGTAGAAGGGCACGATGGCCGGCTTGACCATGTAGGGATAGAGAGCGGGAGAACGATTCAATGGGAAGGGAGCGTATTGAATAAAAGCATCCACGATGCGGGGCTCCACCGCGTCCCCATAAAGGGCCCGCAGGCCCTCCGCCAGCGCCTCCGAAACGCTGCGGTGGCCGCCGCCGGTATCGGACATCAACAGGAGCACCCGGAGGGCGGAACGGGCCGCCGTCCGCCCCTGAAGCTCCTCCCTGCTCCCATGGGTCTCCATGGGCGTGTCCCCTCGAAGCTCAGCGTTCAAACCGGCGATGAAGGCTTCCCAATGTCATGATAAAATCCCGGGCTTCCGCCCGGCGGCCGACGCCTCCGGGCCCGGAGGACCCGAGAGGCGGGGGATCAGCGTGGACCGAGCTTATCCCGGCTCCCCCGGAGCGCTGTCCTTCCCGGCGGCCCGGAGAGCCCGCCAGACCCGCTCGGGGGTGGCCGGGATCTGGGTGATCCACACGCCGACCGCGTCGTAGATGGCGTTGACCACGGCGGGCGCCACGCCGTCCATCGGGATCTCGGCCACGGCCTTGATGCCGAAAGGATGGGTGGGCTCGACGGTCTCGATGAAGATCACCCCGAGTTCCGGCACCTCGTGGGCCTGGAAGATCTTGTAGGGTCCGAAGCGCGGATTGACCACACGGCCCCGCTCATCGAAGACCATCTCCTCCGAGACCGCATAGCCCAGCGCCTGGATCATCCCCCCCTCCACCTGCCCGGAGGCCGTCAACGGGTTGACGATGCGCCCGGCGTCCACGGCCATCACCAGGCGATCCACCCGCACCTCGCCGGTTTCGATATCCACCGTCACCTCCGCGAACTGGGCGGCGAAGGGCGGCGGCGAAACGGGAGAGACATAAGACGCCACCGCCATGATCTGGCGCTGATCCCGATGGTGGAGGGAGGAGAGGGCCACTTCCTCCAGGGTCACGCTCCGGCCATCGGGCGCCCAGACCCGCCGGTCGGCCAGGCGCAGGTCGGCGGGGGAAACCGGCGACCCGCGCTCGCTCAGCAGGGCCGCCGCCACCTCTTTGATCTGCTCCGCCACCTGCTCGGCAGCCTTCACCGCCGCCGCGCCGGAGATGTAGGTGGTGGAGGAGGCATACGCGCCCTTGTCGAAGGGGGTGAAATCGGTGTCCGAGGAGTAAACGATGATGTCCTCCACCGCGCACCCCAGCACCTCGGCGACCATCTGGGCGATCACCGTGTCGGACCCCGTGCCGAGATCGGTAGCGCCGATGAGCAGGTTGAAGGAGCCGTCGTCGTTCATTTTGAGGCTGGCCGCCCCCATATCCAGGTAGGGGATCGCCGTCCCCTGCATCACGCAGGCGACGCCGATCCCCCGGCGCAGATGGGGTTGCCCGGGCACCCGATGCCAGTCCGGGTTCCCGAATTTCTCATGCCAGCCCACGTAGGCCGCGCCGTAGCGCACGCACTCCGGCAGCCCGCAGGTATGGACGATCTCGGGGCGCGGCTCCCGGCCCTCGCTCCAGGCCCGGCTGAAGGGGTGCTCCTGCCCCGCCTTCAGGGCGTTCTTCAGGCGGAACTCCAGCGGATCCAGCCCGAGCGCCCGGGCGATGCGCTCCATGTGGACCTCGACGGCGAAGAAGCCCTGGGGGACGCCGTAGCCCCGGAAGGCGCCGGAGGGAGGGGTGTTGGTGTAAACCACGTCGGCGTGGAAGCGAATGCGGGGCTCGCCCTTCTCATCCCAGGCGGGATAGAGGGCCATCGCCTTGTGCCCGGTGTTGCCGGCCACGGTCAGGGCATGGCTGCCGTAAGCCCCCGTGTCCGAGAGCACATACATCTCATTGGCCACAATGGTCCCATCCCGCTTGACGCCGGTCCGCAGCCGGATGCGCATGGGATGCCGGGAACGGGCGGCCGTGAATTCCTCCTCCCGCGTCCACTCGAGGCGAACCGGCCGCCCCGTGGCGATGGTGAGGTGGGCGGCGATATCTTCGATCAGCACCTCCTGCTTGCCCCCGAAGCCGCCGCCGATGCGCGGCTTGATCACCCGGATCCGCTTGGGGGGAAGCCGCAGCACCGGCGCCAGGATCCGCCGCACGTGGAAAGGCACCTGCGTCGAGGTGCGGATCACCAGACGATCGTCCTCATCCCAGTAGGTGATCACCACGTGGGTTTCCAGGCTGGCCTGCTGGACCTTGGGCACCACATATTCGCCCTCGAAGATGTAATCGGCCTCCTCGAACCCTTTGTCCACCTCTCCGATCTCGATGTGGATCTGAGCCGCCAGGTTGCGGGAGGGGTCCGACCCATCGAAGGGCACATACTCCGGCTCGTCGTGGATGATCGGCGCCCCCGGCTTCATCGCCTCCCGGGGGTCCAGGACCGCCGGGAGCTCCTCATACTCGACCTCGATGAGCTCCAGGGCCTTCTCGGCGATCTCCGGGGTCTCCGCGGCCACGAAGGCCACGCGATCGCCCACGAAGCGCACCTTGGAATCCAGGGAGAAGGTGTCCAGCGGCCCGGGGATGGGATCGGACTGCCCGGCCGTTGAATAGATCACCCGCGGCAGATCCTGATAGGTGAGGACGGCGGCTACCCCCGGCAGTGCCCGGGCCTTGCTCACGTCGATGCGCCGGATCCGGGCGTGGGGGACGGGGCTTTTGAGCACTTTGGCATAAAGCATGCCGCGCAGCTCGAAGTCATCGGTGAAGGCCGGCTTCCCCTGAACCAGCCGCAGGGCGTCGACTTTTTTCTCCGGCTTGCCCACCACGCGGGTCTCCGGGATCCGTTGGGGAAGCACGATGGTCGGCAGGACGATGGTGCGCGCTCGGGTCTGGAGGCCCGCCCCGCCCTCCGGCTCCGGCGGGGAGATCTCTCCGACGGGGAACCCCTCGCCCAGCGGAAGCGGCCCTTCCGGCGGGATGATCAGGCGTTGGGCTTCCTCCTCCATCGGGGGAACGGGCTCCCCGCGCATGCGGGCGGCCGCCCGCAGCACCGCCTGCACCGGCTTCAGGTAGCCGGTGCACCGGCAGAGGATCCCGCTGAAGGCCTCGCGGACCTCCGCCTCGGTCGGGTTAGGGTTGCGATCCAGGAGAGCCTTGGCCGCCAGCACCAGGGCCGGGGTGCAGAAGCCGCACTGGATGGCGCCCGTTTCGATGAAAGCTTCCTGGATCGGGTGCAGGCCCTCCGTCCGCCGCCAGCCCAGCTCCGGCGTCCGTCCCACGCCCTCGATGGTGAGGATCGAACGTCCATCGGCCTTCGCCGCCAGCGTGACGCAGGTGAGGATCGGGGTGCCATCCAGGAGGACAGTGCACATGCCGCAGGAGCCGTCATCGCAGCCGTGCTTGACCCCATAGTATCCCGCGCGGCGGAGCAGATCCAGAAGACGTGTGGATGGGGCGATCGAAAACGTTCGCTGCTCCCCGTTGATGGTCAGCGTGATCTCCATATCCACCCCCAGGCGCTGGATCTGAGGTTCCAGGGCGATCTGAGGCTCCTCTCTGCCTCGCATCGCTTCACAACCCGAGGCGCGAGGGAGGAAGAGCCTATGGGGATTGTAGCACATCGGAGCCCAGAGAGCGGGGGGAAGCCGCAGATCAACCCGCTCTGCCGATGAACAGCCACCCGTCCGCGCGTCCAGAGGGGGATAGGATCTCCCTACGGCTCCAAGAGATAAAAGGCGGGGTAGGAAGCCTGGGTCGTCCCATCCCTTTGAAACGCGCGAGGTCCGGCGCATACGGATCATTAATCCATTTCTAACCTCTCTCTGACACCTCCGGGATACATTGGGATTGGATCGCCAAAGCGGAATGGAGGAGGGAACATGAACCTGAATCGGTTTACAGAGAAAGCGCAGGAAGCCCTGCTGGAAGCCCAGCGGCTCGCCGAAGAATACCGGCACCCGGCCATTGAGAACGAGCACCTGCTCCTGTCGCTGCTGCGCCAGACCGACGGCGTGGTGCCGCAGGTGGTGCGTCGGGCCGGGGCCGATCCCCAGGAGCTCATCGAGGAGCTGGAGCGCTATCTGGCCGGCCGCCCCAAGGTGTATGGGGCCGGTGAGGTAGGCCTTTCCCGCGCCGCGGCGGAAACCCTCCGTCAGGCGGAGCGGGAAGCCCAGGCCATGCGGGATGAGTATGTCAGCACGGAGCATCTGCTCCTGGCGATGGCCGACCGGGTCGACGGCGCCGCCGGGGCGGCGCTGCGGCGACGGGGCTTGAGCCGCGATGCCATTATGCGCGCCCTGGCCGCGGTCCGCGGCGCCCATCGGGTGACATCCCCCACGCCGGAGGCCACCTATCAGGCCCTGGAGAAATACGGTCGGGATCTGACCGCCCTGGCCCGGGCGGGGAAGCTGGACCCGGTTATCGGGCGCGATGAAGAGATCCGCCGGGTGATCCAGATCCTCTCCCGTCGCACCAAGAACAACCCGGTGCTGGTGGGCGACGCCGGCGTGGGCAAGACGGCCATCGTCGAGGGCCTGGCCCAGCGCATCGTCCGCGGCGACGTCCCCGAGGGCCTGAAGAACAAGCGCATCGTGCAGCTGGACCTGGGGGCGCTGGTGGCCGGGGCCAAATACCGGGGTGAGTTCGAGGAACGCCTGAAGGCCGTTCTCAAGGAAGTCACCGACGCCCAGGGGGAGATCATCCTGTTCATCGATGAGATCCACACCGTGGTGGGCGCCGGGCGGGCGGAAGGGGCTCCCATGGACGCCGCCAACATCCTCAAGCCGATGCTGGCCCGGGGCGAGCTCCACTGCATCGGCGCCACCACCCTGGACGAGTATCGCCAGTATATTGAGAAGGATCCGGCCCTGGAGCGCCGCTTCCAGCCCGTCTATGTCGATGAGCCGTCGGTGGAGGAGACCATCAGCATCCTGCGCGGGCTCAAGGAGCGCTATGAGGTCCATCACGGGGTGCGGATCACCGACGCCGCGGTGATCGCCGCCGCCACCCTGAGCCATCGCTACATCCCGGACCGCCGGCTTCCAGATAAGTCCATCGATCTGATCGACGAGGCGGCGGCCCGCCTGCGGATGGAGATGGACTCCAAACCGACGGAGCTGGACGAGCTGGACCGCCGCATCCTGCAGCTGGAGATCGAGCGGGAGGCCCTGAAGAAGGAACGGGACGAGGCCAGCCGGGAGCGCCTCGCGGCGATCGAACGGGAGATCGCCGAGCTGCGCGAGCAGGCGGATGCCCTCCGCATCCAGTGGGAGCGGGAGAAGGCCGTCATCCAGAAGGTCCGCCAGATCAAGGAGCAGATCCAGCAGACCCAGCATCAGATCGAGATGGCCGAGCGCCGCCTGGATTACGAGGAGGCGGCCCGCCTGCGCTATGGGGTGCTCCCGGACCTGGAGCGCCAGCTCCGGGCGGCGGAGGAGGAGCTCAACGCCCTCAGCCGCGGCAAGCGGCTCTTGAAGGAAGAAGTGGACGCCGAGGACGTGGCCCGGGTGGTGGCCGCCTGGACCGGCATCCCGGTGGTCCGCCTGATGGAAGGGGAGACGGAGAAGCTCCTGCACCTGGAGGAGCGGCTCCACGAGCGGGTCGTCGGGCAGGACGAGGCCGTGCGGGCAGTGGCCAACGCCGTGCGGCGGGCCCGCGCTGGCCTGAAGGATCCCAACCGGCCCATCGGGGTCTTCCTCTTCCTGGGACCGACGGGCGTGGGCAAGACCGAGCTGGCCAAGGCCCTGGCCGAGGCCCTGTTCAACGACGAGCGGGCCATGGTCCGCATCGATATGAGCGAATACCAGGAGAAGCACACCGTCAGCCGCCTGATCGGCGCCCCGCCCGGCTATGTGGGCTATGAGGAGGGGGGCCAGCTCACCGAGGCGGTGCGACGCCGGCCTTACACCGTGGTGCTCTTCGACGAGATCGAGAAGGCCCATCCCGAGGTCTTCAACGTGCTGCTGCAGGTTTTCGATGAGGGCCGGCTCACCGATGGCAAGGGCCGCACCGTAGATTTCAAGAACACGATCATCATCATGACCAGCAACATCGGCAGCCAGTGGATCAAGGAGCTGGCCGGACACGATGAGCAGAAGATGCGCCAGCTGGTCCTCAGCGCCCTGGACCAGCACTTCCGGCCGGAGTTCCTGAACCGGATCGATGAGATCGTGATCTTCCACCCGCTGACGATGGAGCACCTGCGGCAGATCGTGGACATCCAGCTGCGGCGGCTGCGGGCGATGCTCGCCGAGCGGCGCATGGGGCTGGAGGTCACCGAAGACGCGAAGCAGTATCTGGCCACAGTGGGCTACGATCCGGTTTACGGCGCCCGGCCGCTGAAGCGGGCCATCCAGCGCGAGCTGGCGGACCCGCTGGCCATGGAGATCCTCAAGGGGACGTTCCACGAGGGCGACACCATCCGGGTGGATCTGCGGGATGGCCGGCTGGTCTTCGAGCGGGCCGAGGAGCCCGTCCGGGCCCGGGCCGCGTGAAAGGCCACGGGTTGCCTCACTGAGGAAGGGACATCCCGCCTCCCCGAATACAGGCCCATTGGCGGCGAGCGGGGCGCCTGGGGCGCCCCGCTCCCCCTACCGTGTCCACCGAGAGGAGAGACCTGATCGGTGACCCTGATCTATCGGATCCGCCGGTCCGATGAAGGGCCCATGGAAGGGAAAGCCCCCGCCGCCCTGCTGCTGCACGGTTGGGGCGGCGACGAGGGATCGATGGCGATCTTCGAGACCGCCTTCGGCCCCGGATGGTGGCTGGTTCGTCCGCGCGCGCCCTATCCTCTCCCCCAGGGCGGCTATGCATGGTATCCATCCCTCGCCGATGGGAAGCCCGATCCTATGGCCCTGTCCCGGAGCCTGACCCAGCTGATCCAGCTCCTCGATGAGCTCCCCCAGCGCTTCCCCATCGACCCCCGGCGATGGCTGCTGGTGGGTTTCAGCCAGGGCGGAGCGATGGCCGCCCGGCTCGCGCTGCAGGCTCCGGAACGAATCGCGGGCCTCGCGGTATTCAGCGGGTTCCTCCTGGAATCCCCCAGCCTCCCCTGGCCTCCCGCTCTATCCGGCCTTCCGGTTTTCATCGCCCATGGCCTCGATGACCCCATCGTCCCGGTGGAACGCGCCCGTCAACTGTGCCAGCAGTTCCATCTTTCAGGAGCCGAAACGACCTGCGTGGAATACGCGGGCGGCCACAAAACAGGTGTCGAGGCATGGCGCGCGTTTAAGGCGTGGCTGAGCCGCATCGACCCCCTGCGCTCGTAGCCGGTTTGCCCGCTTCCCTTTCCCGCGATGACCCGGCGGAGATCCAGACCCTGATGAAGCCCCGCTCCCCACGGGGGTAAAATTCCCTTGCTTGCGGCGCTGACCGTTCCGAAGCGATCCTCCAGGGGTCGTCCCGAGGCGCGCGGACAGCCTCCGAATCCAAATCAGAAAGGGGAATATGGAACGCGGCCCGAAATCCTCCACGCCGACGATGTATCTGGTGAAAGGGCCACCGGGTTCGGGGAAATCCACGGTGGTGCCCTTTCTGCTGGCGGCATGGGCGGATAAACCCGCCATGGTGGCCGTCCCCACTCGAGCGGCCGCCATCTCCCTGGCCTGGTATGTGAATCAACGGACCCGGGACGGGGTATATGAGCTGCCGCCGGATTTGCACCCGGATGTATATGCCTTCGCCGGGGGGCGCCAGCTGATCCTGCGGGGACGTGTGGGATACGCCGTGCGGGGCAGCCACACGCTTCCTTATGGGATGCTGGATGTGCACGTGGCCTACGTCACCACCGGCATCCTGATCCAGTATATCCTGAGCCAGGGCCTCTCCGGGATCTTCCCCATCGTCGATGAAATCCACCTCCGCCAGATGGAGGGGGACCTGGCCTTCGCCCTGATCCTGAAAGAAGGCTGCCCCTTCGCCGTGATGTCTGCCACCCTGGAGCAGGTGGAGGAACGGATCGCCCGCCTCGCGCGGCGGTTCGGATATGAGATCATCGAGATCGAGCTCCCCGCCCCCCAGTATCCCATCCGGATCATCGAGTGGCCGGTCCGCTTCCCCATCCGGGTCGACCAGCCCGCCCAGGTGGTCCTGAAAACCCTGCGGCGCTACCGGCATCTCAAATTCCAGGGCACCGAGGTGGAGGTCCGGGGGGATGAGATCCGGATCGCCCATCTGGGGATTCCCCTTCACGCCCTGATCTTCATGCCCGGCGTCCGGGAGATCGAAGCCACGGTGGAGGCGCTGCGATCGGAGTTCCGCAACGAGGTGATCCCCCTTTACGGGGCCATGGCCGTCAGCGAGCAGGAGGCGGTGGTGGAGAAAGCGGCCGACCGCAGCGAGACGCGCCTCTTCGTCAGCACCGAGCTGGCCGGGGTTTCCCTGACCATGAACGCGGGGCTGGTGCTGGACCTGGGACTGGTGCGCCGGAGCGAGGCCGACACCCGGGGGTTTGTCCGGCTGCCGGTGGTGCCGATCTCCCAGGCGGAGGCCGCCCAGCGGGCGGGGCGCGCCGGGCGGACGGCGCCGGGGATCTGCATCCGGTGCTTTCGGATGGAGGAGCTGCGGGAGGTCGCACGGCCGCCGGAGACCCTGCGCTCCTCGCCGGAACGGATCGTCCTGGTTGGCGCGGCCCTGGGGCTTTCCGTGCGGGAACTCCCCCTCCCCGACCCGCCCTCCCGGGAGGCGGTGGAAGAGGCCACCCGGCTGCTCCGGCGGCTGGAGGCGCTGGATCACCGGGGGCGGATCACCCCGCGAGGCTATCAGATTCTGGAGCTGGGCCTTCCGGCCCGTCTGGCGGTTCCCCTGCTCACCGCCCAGGCGGCTGGGGAATCCGGAGAAATCCTGGACAGCCTGATCGCCGCGGTCTCCCTGCTCGCCGTCGGCCGTCCGTGGCGGCTGCCAGGCTATGGGCCACCGCCCAACCGCCAGGGGGATCTGAACGCCGCGATGGCCGCGCTGATCCGTTACATGCAGCGCTATAAGCAGGATCCCTCCGCGGCGGCCGAAGAAGCCCGGGCCCAGGGCTTCGCCGATCGCGTCCTGGACGAAGCGGCGAACATCTACCTGCCGGATCTGCGATCCCGCATGCGCCTGCTCTTCGCGGAGGAAAACGGCCAGTGGAACCGCTCGATCCCGGAGCTGGTGGACGAACGGCGGCTGGCGGGGTATCTGGCCACCGGCTTCCCGGATATGGTGGGGCTGGTGGACTGGAAGCGGCGAGCCCTGGAGACGCCGGACGTGCTGTGCTGGATCGGGCGGGATTCCGGGTTCTGGCGGGCCTATGAGGAGGAACGCCCCCCCATGGCGATCGCCCTCTCCGGGACTTTCTCCGCCCAGGGGGCGCGGATCGCCACCGCGATGATCCCGGTGGATCCAGAAGATCTCATCCGGCTGGGGGTGGCCCGGGTGAAAGAGCGCCGGACCGTTCGGGTTCGGGGTCATGCCCATGAGGAGATCTTGCTCCTCTGGCGGGGCGTCGAGCGGACCATGGCCATCCGGATGATCGTGGAGCCGGAGTGACGGGCCGCCATCCGGGATGCCTCTCCGGCTTTCCCTCAAGAAGGCCTGAGGGGCTGAGGGGAAGGGCCATCTCGCCCTCCCTCATAGGAGCCCGGCGGCGTCATGGGCCTTCGATCCTTGCCGGGGGAAGGGCTTTCAGAGATCCAGGATGCCCGGAACGATCAAGAGGACGCCCGCGAGCGAAGCACTCAGGGCGAGAAAGCGGGGCGGCCTCGGGCCAGCCGCTCGGCATACTGGCGCCGGTAGTATTCCTGGTATTCCCCGGACTTGATCTTCCGCCACCACCACTCGTTCTCCACATACCACCGCACGGTCTTCTCCAGCGCCTCATCCAGGGTATGCCGGCTCCGCCACCCCAGGGCCATGATCTTCGAAATATCCAGGGCATAGCGCCGGTCGTGCCCCGGCCGGTCCGGCACCAGCCGGATCAGCGAATAGGGCTTCCCCAATAGATCCAGGATCTTCTTCGCCACCTCCAGATTCGGCGTCGAGATCCCCGTCCCCAGGTTGTAGATCTCCCCCGGCTGCCCCTTCCGCAGGACCAGATCGATGCCCTCACAGTGATCCAGGACGTATTGATAGTCCCGCATCTGCTGGCCATCGCCGTAGATCGGCAGCGGCTCGTTGTCGATGGCGTTGGTGATGCACAGGGGAACGAACTTCTCCGGATACTGATAAGGGCCGATGTTGTTGGAGCCCCGGGTGATGGTCACCGGGACCCCAAAGCTCACGTGGTAGGCGAGGCAGAGGAGGTCCGCCCCCGCCTTGCTGGCCGAATAGGGACTGCGGGGCATCAGGGGATCCTGCTCCCTGGAGGCGCCCTCCAGGACCTCGCCGTAAACCTCATCGGTGGAGACCTGGTGATAACGCAGCCCGAAGATCCGGGCTGCTTCCAGCAGCACATAAGTCCCATAGACGTCTGTCTGGACGAAGCTCCCCGGCTCCATCAACGAGCGATCCACGTGGGATTCGGCGGCGAAGTTCACAATGGCCTCGATGCGATGGTCCCGGATCGCTTCGTGCACTGCCCGGGCATCGCAGATGTCGCCACGGACGAAGGCGTAGCGGCCGCGGAACCGCTCCGCCACATCCTTCAGGTTGTCCAGGTTCCCCGCGTAGGTCAGCTTGTCATACACCAGCACATAGGCGTCGGGATACGTCTCCAGCGTCCAGCGCACGAAATTGGAGCCGATGAAGCCGGCCCCGCCCGCGATCATCAATCGCTTCACGTCCTCCTCCCGCAATGAGATCGCGATCCGCCCGGAGCGGATACTCCTCATCGATTATAGCGGAGGGTCGAAGAAGAGGCGGGCAGCTTCATCGACGCCTCCCGCGCCCCCCATCCCGCTCCCGCTATGCGCGCTTTCCCCATAGCCCCTCCCATCCCCTGAAGAGAGGGAAAACCGCCCCAGGGACAGGGCGCGCCAGGGCCATCCCAGCCGGTGTGGAAAACGATGGGGAGAACCAGGGTTCAACCGATACGCTTGTGGGGATAAACGCCCAAAGATCGGGGATTTCCGAGGCGAAGCTGTGGAAAACATTGGGGAAAACCGCCAGGTTAAAGGAGCACGCCATGGATTGCTGGGGAGATGGGTCCCGGATAAAATCAAAGGCGCATGTCCCCGGATCCGGAGGCCCTGGCGCTTCGCCCGGGACGGAGCCCAAAAACGATGGCGGAGGGGGCGGGCCTCGTAGAGATCGAGCGAGAAGAATCGAAGAAAAAGGGCCTCCCTATGGGGACCAGAACGTTCAGGCTCCCTGTCTGGGTTTTCCCGATAGGCTTGAGGTTTCAGCCAAGGGATCCATTCCATCTCCCTCGTGAGCGCCCACCCAGATTCGCAACGCGATCAGCGCTTTGCCCAATCCATCCCACGCCACCCATACCGGTTAGGATGGGCGGATCCACGGGACTATGGGAGAACGGAAGGATGACCGACATCCATCCCAGTGAAATCTGGCAAATCGTCCTGAATGAGCTCCAGTGGCAGATCCCCAAGCCCACTTTCGAGACATGGGTGAAAGGAAGCCAGGTAGTCTCGGTGCAGGGGGACACCTTCGTCATCGGGGTTCGCAGCGCTTATGCGCGGGACTGGCTGGAACACCGGCTGCGGACGGTGATCGCCCGCACGCTGACCGGAGTGATAGGGCGGCCGGTGACCGTCCATTTTGTGGTATATGAGAACGGCCAGGTGCGGCCCTCGGCCTCCAATCCGGGCGATGAAGATGCGGGCGCCGCCTCCCCTTGGGCCCAGCGTCTGAACCCCCGCTACACCTTTGAGACCTTCGTGGTGGGGCCCAGCAACCGGCTGGCCCATGCGGCGGCGCTGGCAGTGGCGGAGCGGCCCGCCCAGACCTACAACCCGCTGTTCATCTATGGAGGCGTGGGGCTGGGCAAAACCCACCTTCTCCATGCGATCGGCCATGTCTGCCTGCGCAAAGGCCTGCGCGTCCTCTACGTCTCCTCAGAGGAATTCACTAACGACCTGATCAACGCCATCCGGGCCCAGACGACCGATCAGTTCCGCGACAAGTATCGCTCCATTGACGTGCTGCTGATCGATGACATCCAGTTCATTGCCGGCAAGGAGAGCACCCAGGAGGAGTTCTTCCATACGTTCAACACACTGCACAGCAACGGCAAGCAGCTGGTGATCTCCAGCGACCGCCCGCCCCGCGCCCTGGTGACCCTGGAGGAGCGGCTTCGCTCGCGGTTCGAGTGGGGGCTGATCGCTGATATCCAGCCTCCCGATCTGGAGACCCGCATCGCGATCCTGCGGGCGAAAGCCGAGGGGCTGGCGATCCCCGTGCCCGACGACGTGATGGAGTTCATCGCCCGACAGATCCAGAGCAACATCCGGGAGCTGGAGGGGGCGTTGAACCGCGTGGTGGCCTACGCCCAGTTGATGGGCCTTCCGCTGACGATGGAGATCGCCACCAGTGCCCTGGCCGATCTGTTGCCCCGGCGCAAATCGATCTCCATCGATCAGATCATCCAGGTGGTGGCCGATTTCTATGGGGTTCCCGCGGAGGCCCTCCGTGGGCCGCGACGGAACAAGGAGCTGGTGCATCCACGACAGGTCGCCATGTATCTGGCCCGGGAGGAGACCGGGGCCTCTCTGCCCCAAATCGGCGAGGCCTTTGGGGGCCGCGACCACACCACGGTGCTCTACGGCATTGAGAAGGTGCAGAGCGAGCTGGAGCACAACGAACGCCTGCGCCGCGAGATCATGGCCCTCCGGGAGCGCCTTTACCGCGAGGAAAAGTAAAAGCCGCGATATGGGTTTCCCCTCTGCGCCAAAGCGAGGCTGAAACACCTATCGGAGCCCTGTCCTCGCCCGCGACACGCTGCCCATCCGGGGGTCATGGCCTCCGGATGGCTTCCCCCCGCGCTGGGAAGGCGTGTCCCTCCCCACCCGCCCGATCACCCCGCACCGATATCTCCACGCACTCCCGCATCGTTCTCCCACGCTCCTTCCCTATCGGTAGATCGTTCATCGAACCCCAGGGCCCCTGGAAGAGATCGCCCCCTCCCGCCGTCTATCATCTTCATGGGGCCATATGCTCCAGGCCCACGATCCTTCCTGGAGGCTTCCAATGGGCCGTTTCGAACCGTCACGATGGGCCTTGCTTCCCCTGGCTGCTATTCTCTTCGCTTGCCAGGGGAAGCCGGCGGGATCGCCTGTGCCCGCCCACCCCACCTCTACCCGGCCGGCACCCACGGTCGCCCTCCCGCCGGCCACCCCCACCCCTCAGGCCGTGGCGCCCACTTCCTCCTCCCCCGCCGCCTGTCCGGAGGAACCCGACCGCTGGTCTCTCATCCCCATCGAATCCGGGGGAAAGCCGGTCTCCCCACCCTCCCAGCGGATCGATCCGCCCTGCGTCTATGAGGCCCTGGCCCGGGACCTCGCCCGCACCCTGGTCCCGGCCCCCGACGCCCCCATCCCCTCCGTGGCCGATCGCACCCTCTCCGTCCCCTGGTTCTGGGCCCCGGGAACCGAGATCCCCCAGACCCAGGTGAGGCCAGATCGCCCGGGCGACTTTGTGGCCTTCTACGACGCCCGGGGTCGAAAGATCGATGAGTTCTTCCTGCCCTACACGGCCGTCGCCACCGGGGATCCCGACTTCCCGGTCCTGGTTTACATCTATGATGATAAGCCTCAGGAGGCCTGGGGGACCCTGCACCGGGAAGGGGAGGAGGACCTCTGGGTTCGCTACGAGATCCAGGGCGGGGAGGTCGTCCGCTCCGTCATCGTGATGGTCTACGACGCCCAAGCCCGGCGCTGGGTGCCGGGGGCTTATCCCAGGAATGCGCCCACGCCCCGGGCGGTCCACGCCGTCCCGGCGGGGTCGGCGGAGCAGCTGGCGGGGCTGTTCGGCCTGCCCCTCTGGCGGCGGGGGGAGCTGCTCGCCCGCGCCGGCCTGAAGGATATCTTCCCCGATTCGGTCAACCCAGCGGCCCTGAAGCCGGCGGCGACGTTCGTGGTCAGCCCCGAGGGGATGGAAAGGAGATAAGCGCGATGCGACGGATCGCCCTCCCCCTGTTCCTCCTTGCTCTCCTCCTGGGGCCGGCGGCGGGTTCCCCGCCCCCCGCCGCCACCCAGGGGGGCGATCATCTGGATGAAAGTATCGAATCCCTAACCCTCACCGGAGGTGTCCGATGCGCGGGATCCGCACCCTGATCCGGGAGCTGTGGTGGTATCTCACGTATGACGACTATGGCCGGCGCCGCCTCCGCCCGGCCGCTTATGCCCTCCTCCTCCCCCTGGGGCTGGCCGCCGCCGTCTTCCTCTGGGCCTTCTTCCAGAGCCGCCAGGCCCTCCCCGCCGAGCGCCCCGCCCCCACCCTGCCCCCGCCCACGGCCACGGCGGTCTTCGCCACCGTGACGGCGGCCGCCTCCCGGCCCACCGCCACCCCCGCCCCCCTCTGCCCCGAGGACCCCCTCCTCTGGCGGCTGGTGGAGATCCGGCTGGACCTGCGGGACCCGAAGACCGGCAAGCCCATCCAGCTGCCCAAGCCCATCTACCGCATCGATCCCCCCTGCGTCTACCAGGGCCTGTGGCGGGACCTGGCCGACGCCCTGTTCGCCACCTACACCCGGGCCGACGTGCCCCCCAAGGTCGACAAGCTTATCGAGGTCCCCTGGTATTGGGACCCGGGGCCGGAGATCACCCGGGAGACCATCGGCATCTACCTGGCCTGGGCGGATTACCTCTTCTACGACCGGGCGGGGCGGAAGATCGACGAGGTCCTCACCCCCTACACCGCTCTCTCCACCGGCGACCCCGATTACCCGGTGCTGGTCTACCTCTACCGGGACTACCCCGGCGCCGCCTACGGGGTGCAGTGGGGGGACACCACGGAGGGCGCCTTCAGCGGCCGCGTCACGGAGATCTGGCCGGTCCGCTTGGAGGGGGGGACGGTGCTGCGGCGCGTGATCCCCGTGCTCTACCACGCCGGGGTCCACCGGTGGTTCCTGGCGGGCGGGGAGGGCCTGACCCGCCGGATACACGTGGTGGACGCGGACGGCTCGGGGCTGTGGGAGGTCCTGGGGGTGCGGGGGACCACCCGCTCGGCGCTGGGCCGGACCTTCGGGAAGAAGGACTTCTTCCCGGATCAGGTGGATCTGAAGGCCTATCCGATGCAGAAGACCCTCACCTTCACCCCATAAGCGAGAGGAGGCGGGGATGCGGAACGCGATGGTCCTGGCCCTGGCGGCGGCGCTGGCCCTGGCCCTGGCCCTGGGGGCCGGCGCCGCCCGGGCCGATGGGAAGGATTGCATCGATGGGAATTGTGGGGGCATCCCGGATTTACGGGGATTCGAGATCGTGCAAACGACCGAGGGGGGGACGGCGAAGGAGGCGCGGCGGTGCGCGGGGGTTTACTGGGTGCTGGGCCTCTCGGATCGCACGGACGCCCGGGACCCCCTGAGCT
>ERZ511473.435-NODE-435-length-69784-cov-13.418136_pt1 | contig 69784 bp, 53 predicted proteins | sample MGYA00374947_ERZ511473 | MGnify/ENA primary metagenome ERZ511473 (study PRJEB26303, sample SAMN06343854) | sediment metagenome | isolation source: hot spring sediment | place: Canada: British Columbia | collected 2012-09-26 ... | reverse complement strand
CCTATTCAAAGCGTGGATACGCAAATGTTTCAATCCCTTATAGGTAGGCTCGTAACCAGGATTTCGGAGAGCCGCTATTACGAATTAAATTTTCGTTTCAATCCCTTATAGGTAGGCTCGTAACCTTCGCCGGGGAGGAATCGTGGTCGTGGGAAGAGGACAGGGTTTCAATCCCTTATAGGTAGGCTCGTAATTGTCCGAGCCGCTCATGCGGCGCTGCCGCCGGGAATACCTGTTTCAATCCCTTATAGGTAGGCTCGTAATGACATCAGAGCGACTGAAGTCGAGAGTTTCAATCCCTTCTAGGTAGGCTCGTAACCTTCGCCGCATCCACCCTGTAGTAGCCGTATTCCGTGTTTCAATCCCTTATAGGTAGGCTCGTAACGAGAATAGCGCGACTCGGACTCTGAAATGCATGCTACGTTTCAATCCCTTATAGGTAGGCTCGTAATGGCAGGTGTAAACCGTTGAACAATTTCTCTACCTGTTGTTTCAATCCCTTATAGGTAGGCTCGTAATCGTCCCGAATAAAGAGACGGCTGCCTGTGAAGCGCGAGTTTCAATCCCTTATAGGTAGGCTCGTAATGAAGGCGATGCTGGACAAAATGAACAAGGCGCAGCAGAGTTTCAATCCCTTATAGGTAGGCTCGTAATTAGTTGGCATCAAAACGCAAACCGACAAGATGAACTTCACGTTTCAATCCCTTATAGGTAGGCTCGTAATGTATCCCCCTGGACAAGGGCAACCCTGTCTTGTCGCCGTTTCAATCCCTTATAGGTAGGCTCGTAATCTGGTATGGATGTGCATGAAATATATCATCTCGCCGGTTTCAATCCCTTATAGGTAGGCTCGTAATGTGGAAGGTGGACTAAACACCATTATCAAGTCTGATAGTTTCAATCCCTTATAGGTAGGCTCGTAATCGACACGTGCAACATCCTCTCCTCGCTTTTCCAGCTGTTTCAATCCCTTATAGGTAGGCTCGTAATGAACAGTTTTTGTCGTTTTGGTGTAAAATTATGCAGATTGTCAAGGAACGCCTGTTGGAAACCACCCTGCTTTGCCTCCATTCTACCATACCCCCCCGCAAAAATGCAAGCCTTTTGCGCGAAAAGTGGGGAAAAATTTTTGGTTAGCTACGCAAAAAGAGTCGTCGGTCCCCTTCGTGGAGATACCGAATCGGCGACCGACGACTCCTTCGCGACAATAAAGATTCTGCAAAGATTCTGCCTCACACCAACCACTCGGGTTCGCCCTTCTTTACCCCCATCTGCTCCCGCCGCACGTCCTCCGCGGAGCGCAGGGTATAAAACAGCACGCTGTCCTCCTGTTCGTCAATCACCTTGCCCACATCGCGCTTCAGGCGGGCAAACTGTGCCGGGGTCAACTCGCCTTCCAGCACCGAGTTCTGTATCCACGTGAGATACCGCCTGCCGATTTTCAGCACCCTCGTTACGCGGTTGACGTTCACATCGTATACCATGATGATATACATACGCAAACCTCCCTTGTTTAGCGCATCCCTTCCCTGCGGAGGAAAGGGGCGTTCGGCACACGGTTCCTCTCTCCGCGCAGGAGAGGGGATGGGGATGAGGTCTACCAGTACGCCCGAAACGGCTCATACAGTTTCTCCCCGATCAGATGTTTCTCGATTTTGTACAGCTCCAGTCTTACCGCCGTGCGATACGACACGTTGCGCTTCAGCCGTCGGTGTTCGAAGGTGCTCTGCAAGCGCTCTTCCCATGCCTGCAGGAATATCCTGCGTCCCTCGTCGTTCAGGTATACGCCTCCCAGCTCCTCGCCGAAGTGCTCGGGCTGAATCTGCCCTTTCTGAATCAACGTCAGCACCGTGCGGTCTACCAGCACGGGTTTAAACACCTCCGCCACGTCTAGATTCAGCGAGAATCGGCGGTGGTTGGTGGCATGCAGGAAGCCGATACGGGCGTCCAGGTGGGTTCGGTAGATTTCGGAAAGCACCAATGTGTACATCAGGCTGTTGCCGAACGAAATCAGCGCGTTCAGGCGGTTAGCGGGCGGACGGCGGCTTCTGCCTTCGAAGGCGAAATCGGGGTTCTCCAGAATGAGGTCAAACGCCGAGTAGTACGACTTCGCGCGCCTGTCCCTCTGTTGAGCAAGGTGAATAGAGCTAGGATCTCTCGCTTCAGAGCGATAGGGAATCGACACTGTGCTATACCTGCATCCACAAACGGGTTCCCCATGAAATCTCTCATAGCTGCGCCGCCTCCTTCACCCTCGGTGTATACACACTCACACACCCGAACCCCTGCGAGTTCTTACTGCCCAGTCCTGCATCTAACGCCATACGAAACAGCGGATCGGGGAGGGACGCCTCGTAAATACCGCTCCAGCCCTTAATCACGGTGCCTTTGTACAGGGCGATATGCTGGTTGCGCGTGTTCACCCGCCACGGCTTGACGGTAGCCCCTTCCGCCGACACCTCACTGCCATATAAGACACGCCATTTGCGCTGCAGGTTGCGCACAACTTGCTCCGAGAACTCCGGCTCGAAGGGTGAATAGTAGTAGGTCTTACGCCTGCCGTCGGCACGGCTCAGCGTGCTGTACACAGTGACGGGAGATAATGCTTGCAGTAGCACCGGGCACTGGTACGCCTCCTCCGCCGCTACCTCTACCGACGCAAGGCGCACCCGGTTGCCTCCCAAACTCAGCTCCCCTGCATCCATCACATGCAACGCCAGTGTTTCCAGAAAGCCCACTTCCGGCGAAGCCACTACCAGCGAGAACTCGTGGGAGAAAACAATCCGCCCATCTCGCACCACCGGGTTGCCCATCAAGCGCGAGAAAACAAACATTTTGAGGCGTCGTTTGCCCTCTGCAAAGCCTTCATCATGCAGGGACGTGGCCATCTCGGGGTTCAGATGACGGTAGATAAACCCCTGTATCACGTGATTATAATGCACCGGCAAGATGCAAGCACCCTCTACCGGAGAGAAGCTAAGGCGCAAACGCATAAACCTCTTACCTCGTCGCGACAGTCTGCCACACCCATTCGCAGGGTATATAATTTTCTTTACGCACTTCCCTGCGCTAATTCCTGCAATAAGGTGTCCGGTAGCGTGTCAAGACCAATTGTTTGGCTGTTGAGTGACGCGAAGCGTCTCAAGGTGTCGGGCGAATAAGATTAGTCATGAAAATGAAAATGGCCCACTTTTGACAAATCAATAAGAGCAGAAGGTCACGTCGTGTTTCCTGTCGTAGTTATGGTACAAAAGAAGCACAAGATGTTGTGGGTTTTACCGGTGGAAGGGTTCAGGAGGCGCTACATATAGCAAAATGGAGCGGGAGACGGGACTCGAACCCGCGACCTTCTGCATGGCAAGCAGACGCTCTACCAACTGAGCTACTCCCGCTCGTTCGCTTTCTGGGCAGTGGTGGGCGAGAGGAGACTCGAACTCCTACGCCTTACGGCACCAGATCCTAAGTCTGGCGTGTCTACCAATTTCACCACTCGCCCGATGGACGTTTGCATTATAATTATACGGTATGTTTCTGTAGATGTCAAGCATCACGCCCGGATTCTCACCGTAAAAATCGCAAGGTTGCCTGTTGGGACAGTGCGTGATATAATGTGGCAAACTCGCCGTTCGGAAAGGGATGTTCCATGTGCGCACAAACCATGCCTCAGATCCGAAACCGTATCGCGGTGATTGCGCACCGGGGAGGCGCAGGCATCATGCCCGAAAACACTCTCGCCGCCTTCCAGCACGCCATTCGGCTTAGCTGTGATTATGTGGAGGTGGACGTGCGCACCACACGCGACGGTAAACTGGTTATCATGCATGACCGCACGGTAGACCGCACAACCAACGGCTCCGGTGCGGTGAACGAACTGACCCTCGCTGCCATCCGCAGACTGGACGCCGGCGCGAAGTTTTCACCGCTCTATCGGGGCGAAAAAGTGCCCACACTGGACGAGGTGCTCGAACTGTGTCGGGGCAAAATCAACGTGTACATCGACCATAAAGACGCCCCGGTGGAGGCTATCCTGCGCACCATCCGCCGCCACCGAATGGAGAAGCAGGTGCTGATTTACGGCGGACTGGACAAACTGCAGGAGTGGAAACGAGTAGCCCCATACCTTCCCGTCATGCCCAGTCTGCCACAACAGTATCGCAAGCCGGGCGGTATCGCCGAATTGAGAAAGGTGCTGCCGGTAGATGCGCTGAACGGCGATATGGCTCTGTGGACGTGCGAACTGGTTCAGGAGGCGCACCGCGAGGGCATTACCGTCTACGTAGACAACCTGGGTTCTCCCGATACGCCCGAGGGGTATCGGCAATCTATCGAGATGGGAGTAGAGGGTATCGAAACGGATTACCCGGACGACCTGTTGCGTTTCATCCGGCAGCTGTAGTAGGTAGGGGCGCACAGCCGTGCGCCCCCCGCAGCGTTACCCTTCCGGCTTCGCAAAGCCCAGCGCGATGTCAATGTCGCGCAGGTCCTCCGGCGACAGCTGCACGCCCGACGCCTTCACGTTATCCTCAATCTGCGATACCTTGCGTGCTCCGATGATGACGCTGGAGACCATCGGTTGTCTTAAACACCACGCCAGTGCCAGCTGCGCCATCGTCAAGCCGTTGCGCTCGGCAATCGGGCGAAGATTTTGTACTTTGGCCAGTACCTCGTCGCTCATCAGCCAGCGCATGAACATGTTGGAGCTCTCGTCTGCGGCGCGCGTATCGGGTGGCGGTGGCGAACCGGGCTGGTACTTGCCTGTCAACACGCCCTGCGCCAGCGGCGAGAAGACGATATTGCCCATGCCCACGCGCTCGCACATCGGCAGCACCTCTTTCTCAATCTCGCGCCCCAGCATGTTATAGTGCGGCTGGTTGGACACGGGCGGGTCGATGTTCATCTCCCGGCAAAGGTGAACCGCGTCCAGTATCTGCGACGCCGACCACTCGCTGACGCCCCAGTAGAGTATCTTGCCCTGCCGAATCAGGTCACCCATGGCGCGAACCGTCTCTTCTAACGGGGCGTTTGTATCGTAGCGGTGGCACTGATACAGGTCGATATAGTCGGTACCCAGTCGCTTCAGGCTGGCGTGACACTGCTCGAAGATATGCTTGCGCGACAAACCACGGTCGTTGGGTCCATCGCCCATCGGGAAGTATACTTTGGTCGCCAGCACATATGAGTCGCGCCGAAACGCCTTCAACGCTTTGCCCATCACCTCTTCCGCCCGTCCGGCGGCGTACACGTTCGCAGTGTCGAAGAGGTTGATGCCCAGCTCATAAGCCCGGTAGATACACTGCGCGGCGGTTTCCTCGTCGGTGGCATGTCCGAAGGTCAACCATGAGCCGAGGCTTACCTCGCTCACTTTCACCCCCCATTTGCCCAGCTTACGGTATTGCATACATCCTCCTCCTGTCTCCGACTTCATAAAACGTTTAAGGTAAGTATAGCACGTTCACATCATGCCGGTCAAGTGCCTAGCGAGCGCGGGAACCCTGCTCTGGCACAGGAGTATATCGGAAGAAATCCAGCTGCCTGCTTCGAACCACCTGCCCCCCGACACCCCCGTGCAGACGGACTACCTCCACATCCGCCCGGAACCAGCAGGGGGTGCCCATGATACCCTCTGCCATGACTCGCTCGCGAAACTCTTCCGGTGTCCTGGCATCCCGCATGATGGTGTTTAACTGAATGCCTCCCTCGGGTGTGGAGGTTATCAATCGTACCCCATACCGCACCCTCTGCTCTCTGACCGCCTGTATCCATGCCTCACCGACATCCGTAACTGGCAGCTGAGCAGAAGCGTAGAGGAACGCCTCGCGGGTAGCAGGGTTGCGCAGGGAAACAATCACAGGCTTTCCTGCAAGCAGATTCTGCCTCGCCGTAGCGGGGAGGCGCGCTGCTGCCATCAGGAGTGCATCGCGCATTCGTGCAATCTCTGCTATGTCATTATAGTACATGGAACGCAGCGGCGCATCATACTGGTAACGCACCGACATAAATGAAGCCCACTCCCCCAGCGCGTCTCGCTGCAGGTCCGTCAGTCCCCATATCTCCAGAGCGGTGGCAAAGGTGAGACCGAAGCGATTCTGGTCGCTCATCCAGCGTGCTATGGTCTCTCGCGGAATATCCGCAAGCCGATGCCATACACGCTGGCGAGCGGAGAACTGTAGCACACCGTCCTTACGCTTAACAGTGTAGAGGCGCAGAGTATCCAGCGCGTCCAGCAACGCCTTCGCAGAGGTCGGCATGTACGTGAGCACGCGAGGAAGCATGGTCAGCGGGCAATATTCCGCTACCACTCCCGTTCCCGTTGCGTTTGCCAGTGCAAGCAACGCCTCGGGAATAATCACCTGCTGGGGGTTGCGTGGCTTGTCGGTAATGCGAGCAGAAGCCTCTGAGGAGGTCAGCAAATCAGACGGCTTGCGCTCACGAGCCGACACCTCTTCACCCCCAAGCCCGTAACCACTCGACGAAAGCCCTGAAGGTTGATAGCGCGTGAGTTTCCAGCCGTTGCCAAGTGGGTCGTAGTACAGCACGAACAGGGTTGTTATCCGGTTCCCCTCACGCCTCACACGCGGGGGAACTCGCTCCGCACCAACCAACACTGCGGTGCCACGCAACACCCGCTGCCATTCATCCTCCGTCAGTGCCCACAATACCGCAACAAGCTGCGGATCGTTCTGTAGCATAGACCGCATCCGATAATCGCCTTCCCCGTCTCCTCCGCTCCTTCGCCCCGCCAGTCGTCGCAGGGCATCTTGTATCTCCGCCTTCCGTCGGGTCACCGTCTGGCGTATTTCATACTCCTGTCGTGACTTCTGTTCAGAAGACTGATACAACTCGTAGCCTTCGCCGCTGGTGCGCCAGGAGAGGTCAAAGGTACTGGCAAGCGCGCTCATTACCTGTGCAGCGGGCAATTTTCGTACAAACACACAGGCTCGCCACGAGGAAACCCCTGCGCTCACGCGGAAGGGCACAGCCGTCTGTCGGGAGAGGTCCTGCAGTATGTCGCGTAGAGATGTTCCACCTCGCTCGATAGTAACGGGTCGTTGCAAGCGCGAATCGCTACCAAGTTCAGGAGGCTGCTGCGCCATGACGGGGAAGGCGAGTGTCAGATGCAGAAGTATGAAAGCGTATCGGACTATGCGGCTCCGCACGGTGGTTCCTCCTCTTGCTTGCGTATATCGTATCAGGGTTTCTCGCCCCTACAGGCGCGCTCCTGCCGTTGACAATCACGCTTCGATATTGCTATAATAATCTTGCCGACGGTCGGGGTGTGGCGCAGTTTGGTAGCGCGCACGGTTCGGGTCCGTGAGGTCGGCGGTTCAAGTCCGCCCACCCCGACCATTTTTTGTTCATTCGCGGTCTCCCTCCCGTTCGTGTTCTCCCCCCCGCTGCGCCGGCATCTCACGGGTTTGCTCTCCTGAGGGCGTTGCGGAGACGCCACCTGCGGGTTGCCCCCAGACCATTAACCCTCCCAAGTGCCCGGTACGCCCCACCAGCACTGCCGCTACCAGCACCAGCACAGTAACAATCACACGCACCGCTATCATGTCCTTGTCATTCGTTCCTGTCGGCAAGCGTCGGACATACGCGCCGGTGTACGCCGAAAGCACAAACAACGCAAGCCACGCCGCCACCAGCGTCAATAGCGCTAAGCTCTCGTGCTGCTTTTCAAACTGCTCCACTCTGGCGTTACCTTCGCCGAACTCTTCCGCCGCTTCGCCCGTGAAGTATGCCCCCAGTCCACCGATGAACCCGGCAATGAGCAAAACGAGCGTGACATTGCGCCAGAAATGGCTGCCAATGCCCAACCAGACTAGCGAGGTGACCGCCGCCAGAAGCAGAAAGGCAATGGGGAAGTGCACCACGACAGGATGCAGAATGGGTATTTCGTACATACGTTCTTCCTCCGCGACCTATTACTCGATTTTACACTTACACACGCTAACTAAAGTTCCTGCTGCGCGCGCCGCCACAGTAGCCAGCAAGCAGAGCCCGCCAACGCACCGCCCAGATGCGCCAGCGCAGAAACCCCGCCGAAGCCGGATATCTGTTCCATCACACCCAGCAGCTGAAGCAACAGCCACATCAGGGCAAGCCCCCACGCCGGCAGACTGAACACACGAAAGTACCACCACCAACGCCACATCAGGTAAAGCCGTGCGTTCGGGAACGCCAGCGCATAGAACATAATGACCCCCGAAATGCCGCCGCTCGCGCCAATACAGGGAACGTCGGGACGTGGGTCAAACGCGATGTGCAGTATATTCCCCGCCAGCGTCGCCAGTACCAGCAGCAGCACGAAGCGCCCGTGCCCCACACGGTCCTCCACGTTGTCTCCAAATACCAGCAGAAAGTAGAGGTTACTCAACAGGTGCCAGATGGAACCGTGCACAAAAAAGCTGGTGAATAGCGTGATACCGCCGTACCGCCACCACTCCGACGGAATCAGGGCGAGTGTGTTCAGCGCGCGCTCCATGTGGAAAAAGGCAAGGATGCTGATGACAGCAATCGTGAAGGCGGTAATCCATGTCATGTATGGCTGGCGTTGCAGGAAGTTATCCTCTTCCACCGGCAAGCCCAGCACTAACAATGCCGCCTGCAAGAGGTTGTCAGGCATGTCCTCTTCGATGCCGTATCGCTGCGTGCGCTTGCTCAGCGCTTCCACCTTTGCCATTGCCAGAGCCTCCTTCGCTTCGGGAGGCAGGTCTGGCTCCGGAGGCTTCACGGGAGGCGGAGCAGCAGGCATCTGCTCCAGCTCACCCGCATCCGTCCAGACAAACTGACACAATTCGCATACATCTACCGTCACCGGCAGGTTTACTCCCACCGATGCCTCACTCATCGGCTTGCGGCACGATGGACAGAGCAACGACGACCTGACACGCCCCTGCGTCGCAGCCACCCACAGTGTGCGCACCGTGCGCTCTTCTACCGCCTTGCGCAGCACAGACAGCGCAACCGCCCGTCCCCCACAGCGAGCGCACTGCCACACCAGCCCCGCATAAGACTGGTAGCGCATTAACGGTTCCTGGCAACGAGGGCATATCATCGGATGGAGACCCCTTTTGCTATGTTTTTAGACAGATGCGAGCTTGTTTCCTCATTCACGAGGACAGACGTTTCGTCGCAGGAGTTTCACCAGCTGACGATGAACGTTCAACAACGGCAGGATACCAGCCCGGAGGTTATCCATGACAGCCATACGCTGGACGCCACTAAACGAACCCGGATGCGGAGGGTGGCTCACCTCCGTCGCCGTCAGTCCACATAACCCCAGGCATGTTTTGCTGGGCGGCGACATGCTGGGCATCGGGCTGAGTACGGATAGGGGCGACAGCTGGCAATCTACGTTCGGCTTGCCCAGCTGGGAGATTGCGGATTTCACCTTCCACCCCACCCATCCGCGCATGGTGTGGGCAGGCACGATGAGTGGTCCCTGCCTGAGCACCGACGGTGGACGACACTGGCGTTTAATGCGGAATGGCTTCCCCCCGACCAGCGACTGGCACTACTCGGCTCCCATCCAAAAGGTATTAATCAACCCACGTTATCCTGACCATCTCATTGCTTTCGGCGGCTCCCACCGTCAGTGGCACTCGCCGGGTGAACCCCTGTGGGGAGCCGTCTGGGAGAGCAAGGACGGGGGCAATCGCTGGCGGCGTATTGGCACAGTGGCTGCTCGTCATCCTGGCAATTCACAATCGCCCGGCGGCAATATCGTAGCCGTAGAGGCTGCAGGACGTACATTCACTACCTTCTATGCGGTGGTACCGGGTGCAGGGGTCTTTGTGAGTACAGACGGAGGCAGAACGTGGCAACCGCGCAACAACGGTCTGCCCCATCTGCAGGTGATGGACATCGCTGTACACCCGCGCGCCCCGCACAGGCTCTGGGTAGCCCTGAGCAACTATCAAGCCCAGCCAGGGCAACCTGTATTGCCCGGCGGAATATACCGCAGCGAGGACGGCGGACGTCACTGGAAGCCATCAGTCAACGGTTTGAGCACCAAAAACACTACCGACCCTAACCTGACGGCACGCTATGAGGCGATAGCGGTTGCGCCCACGCAACCCGACATCTTGCTTACTGCCGACACTGCCTGGGATGGAAGCACCCTGTACCGAAGCGCCGACGGCGGAGCCAGCTGGCAAGCCATTTTGCGGCGGCAGGATGTAGACTGCGCCTACCCTGCGGGGCTGGGAGCAACGGTGATTGAGTTCGCTCCGCATAGCGCGAACATTGCCTTTGTGGCGGGCAGCGAATACGTCCTGCGTACCCGTGACGCAGGCAAAACGTGGATAGATGTGACAGCAAAGCGTGTAGCTGCAAACAGCTGGAGGGGAAGAGGTTTTTCAGGCTTGTGCTGCGTGAACTTTCGCTTCAATCCGCGTAACTCCCGTCATGCGGTGCTGCTGGCGATGGACCATGGAAACTTCTGGCAGAGCCGCGATGGCTTACGCAGCTGGACATGGGGCGGGGATGGGATGCCTCTCTGGGGTGGAGGCAATGACGTGGCGTTTGCCGACGATACAGGAAATCTGATGTTTGTAACACTGGGGCAGTTTGGAAATTTTGAAGGTATCGCACGCTCCACAGATGGAGGCAGGAGCTGGACGATACTGGCTGGCACATCACATGGACTGCCAGAACGATACGATCGGGCACAGCCTCTGGGAATCTACGCCGCTTCTCCCCGTGAAGTATGGGCTACCGTGGGTGGTAAACTGTACTGCAGCAGCGATGGCGGCGACCACTGGCAGGTGATTCATGAGGGTCCTGGCTTCAGCTGGATTGCGCCAGTATCACCCGGCGCACGCGCCTTTTACGTGTGCGGCGAATCGGGCGTGTGGTTTACCTCCAGCGGCAGAGAACTCAAGCTGGTGGAAGGCTCTCCGAAACCGTGTACGTGGGTGGCTGTAGACCCTCTGTTTCCCGAACGCATCTATGTTACGGCGTGGCGCAGTGCTGAGTACGGCGGCTTGTGGCGCTATGAGTCGGGCAAATGGTCACGCCTGCGCGACGACCGCTACATCGCGCGGGTGGCTGTATGCCCCACCAATCCAAAGCGGCTGGCAGTTTCCACCAGTGACCACCCGTATCATGACACCTGCTTCGCGACAGGGGTGTGGGTGTCATCAGATGGCGGAAGCACATGGACCCAGCAGAACGAAGGACTGGCTTGTCTGAGGGGCGACGTCATTGCCTTCAATCCGCACGACCCCACACAACTGGTCTTCGGCACGATGGGCAGAGGGTTCTTTATCGGCCGCTGGCGATAGCTAAAAACCCGCAGCAATCAGGTCTACCTGCCACCGATGGGTCAGGCTGGACCAGGTGAGCAATAGTTCGCGGATGCCGATACGGTATCCGATAGAGATCTCGAGGTCATTATAGCGTGCGCCTTGAAAGCGATTGAAGCTGAAATTCGCACCCAACCGCCACAACGAACTCAAACGGTAGGATGCATCGGCGAAGAGGGTCAAGGAGTCACTGTCCAGAACGCGCGTGCCCACCAGCGAGGCGTTGAACCGCTGTCCTGCAGACCAGGCGAACATCCCGCTGAGGCGCTGCCTGCCGTAACCAGTTGCCCGCACGAGACGGTCGTGTGTGTAGTCATACGTCAGGCTCAGCAGCGCACCGTCCCACAATGCCCTGCTGGCGGAGACGGTTGCCATCAGGCTGGAACCAGTGGTCTGGCTATTGCCCCAAAGGTAGCTGGCTGTTACCGAAGAGTTCATGGTGAAGCCTGCAAGTCGCAGAGGAGTGGTATAGAGTCGTGAGCGCAAACCGGCGCCATCGGTACGCACGCGCTGCTCCGAAAACTCGGTCACCCGGCTGCTGAACGTGGTGGAAACAGTCATTTTCAGCAGGCTGCCCAGCTTCATCGGGTTGCTTTCCACGTAGAGGTCACTGCGCAGGTCACGGTAGCGTGTACCTGCCAGGCTCTGCCCACCCGAAAGGTTCAGCCCAATGCGTCCCTGCCCGAAGCCATAGGACAACCCGCTGTTGACATACAGATTCCGATGCGCCGGCACATCCACGTACAGATGCGTGCTGGCGTTCTGGCTGAACCAGTGCGCATGGCTCCAGCGAATGCCCCAATCTCCGCGTGCCAGGCTGGTAAGCGCAAATGCCCCTTCCATGACGCCCGGACGGCTGTAGCTATGCTCCAAATCCAGCGACCAGCCCGGGCGTATCGCATACACCGCGCGCCCCACCCTCTGGGCGTGTCGCAGGCGCAAAGCACCCACCGCTTCCGGGGACACGACGTAATAGAAGGGCAGGTCGATGGTCAGCCCCCCTGAGTTGACACCGATAATCTGTTGTCCCAGTGCCTCTCCCGTCCGGAAATTAAGGTCGTACATGGGCAGGGTTATTAGCTTCTGCCCGGCGACATACATCTTTGCATGGCGGAACTGGATACGCTCCCCTAGGAGCAGAACCGCGCTATCTGCCACAAACAGCAGCTCGCTGGTGGAGAGGTCCGTGTAGGTGTAGGCATCGGGTCTGCTGACAGCAACTGGCTCCTGTTCCCAGAAAGGTCCCCGGAACGCCACCTCCCGTATCTGTCCGTCCTCCGTCACGATGACCGCTTGCCCTTCATCGCGGCGTGGATAATAGCGCAATCTTTCTGCCGAAAGGCTTCTCTTCCCCCGTGACAGCACAGCTCCCTCTGCAATCACCAGGTCCTCATCCAGTCTGTACTGATAGCTGCGTGCTTGCAGGCGCAAAGCACCCACAACGATTTCCGCCTTCTGTTCGGGAGAAACCGCCTCGATGCACTGCCAGTCCGCACTGTATGCCAGATACTGTGGAGAGTTGAACAGATAGGTATTGGCTCGTTGCCTCAGCATTTCGGGGTCATCGGTAAAGGTGATGCGAATCTCTTCGAAGGCAGACGCACCGGGCAGTGCCGCCGTGATGGTCGCAACGCCCGGTAAGCTCGAGCTGGTAATCTGCGTTCGGGCAATGCCTGCGCTGGTGGCAACGACCGTGTCACGCAATATCCCCAGAGACGCGCTGAACTGCACCTGGGTGCCATCGGGAACCAGATTGCCCTTCGCGTCGCGTACTTCCGCGCTCACCAGCGCTACAGATTTACCATCCGACAGCAGGATAGAGGGAGATGCGGACAGTTTAATGCTATAAAGCGGCGCCGCGCCAAACGCAACGCCGCTCCAAACAATCAGAAGCAGTGAGAGGATACCCGTGCGCACATTCACGCACCATCGCCTCCACTACTGCGGAGGTGGAGGAGGCATATCCATGCCGCCACCGCCACCACGCGCACCGGATGCAAGGGCTGCAATCAAGCCAAGCCCCAGCACTACCCAACCCACGGTGGAACCGCGCTTCACGGTCGGCTTCTTCGCCGGAACCTGAGAGGGCTGCACTACGCTGACCTCGCCAATGGCGAGTTCCTGAAGCACGCGATTGACTGCCTCAGAGACCACTTTGGCGTTCACTTCATCTTGCGTGCTGGTAGCGGTTCCAGTCGCCTCGGCGGAGATGGCTACCGTTTTCAGAGCCCGCCCGCTTTTCACTTCCAGCCATTGCACCGACACCGTCAACGAAGTCTTGCGCGCGCCCGCGTCATAGGTGTAATCCTCTATGACACCAGCGAGCGCGTACTGCGTGCCCATCTCACGTGCCACCAGCACTGCCACTTCCGGGTCTTCAAAGGGCGGTGTGACCTGCGCCGTGCGCAGCCGCTGCTCTTCCACTGCGCGGGCAATGGAGGGATTGGCAGCAGTGAACTGTACCACGTCGAACTTGCCGGTGCTTCTGAGGCTCGACGTCACCGCGCGGGTCAGGCTGGCGCCGAGCGTCGCGGGTACGGTTCCGCTCATCTCCATAGATGGCGCGAAAGGCAGCACCACCACCGTGGGTGGTAGGGGTTTATCCTGCGCAGCCACTGCCACTGCAGGGCTGAACAGAATCGGCGATAGCATCGCACATACGACTGCTCGCGCCGTCCACATCCGCACGGATGCCCGTCGGAAAGGATTCATTGCTTCTGAACCTCCTCATCTTGCTCTCGGATATTTGGGGAAGGGGCTTCCCCTGCAGGAAGCCCCTGTCCGGACTTACCTCGTCAGAACAATCGGCTGAACCACGCTGGCGGTCTGACCATCCTCGGTGGTAGCGGTTATCCTCACCATGTAGGCACCAGCCGGAACCGCCACGCCCGCGCTATTGCGACCGTCCCACGTGATGTTGTTCACGCCGCGTCCAGCCTGACCAGCCTGCAAAGCGCGTATCGGCTTGCCGGCAGCGTCGGTAATCTGCACCGCCACCGATGCTTCCGTATTCAGCGCGTAGCTAATCTGCACCCGCGTGCTTCCCGCTGCACGGGTCTGCGCCACGCGCACGTTGCTGATCATCGCTGCCGTGCGCACTCGAGGCTGCACGATAATCTGGAAACGGCGAGTGCCGCCGTTGGCACCGCTGTTGTAGGTGTAGGACGGTAGATTGGTCATCACGCGGCGCACGTTGGCGTCTACATCCACCAGCACCATCTCGACGTTGCGGCTAATCTTCGCCAGATTGGGCCACGAGAGGGTCACTGGCGTGTTTGGCATGTCGGTAAGCACCTCAAAGGTGTATACTTGCTTCGCGCCCGCGCTGCGTCGCACGTCTACTGCCAGCGGAGTATTGCTCTCCGGCGACAGCAACTGCACATGCACGTAGTTCTCCAGCGGCGCAGGCTTCTCCACCTGCAGGCTGTCACCCGACACACCGATGTAGTTGTCGGAGTCCGTCGCCTCGCCAGCGCGAGCCACTAGTTGCACCATCCAGTCGGCTTCGCTCATCTTCGCCGAGCGGCTAATCTGCATACCACCTGCGGAGCGGCTTCCCGGCGGGTTCAGGATGAGCTCAGCATCGACCAGGGCGCGTATCCAGTATCCCACGAAGGGCTGCAGGTTCTCACCCGCACTCACTATCCTGTAGGCGCGGGCGACCGGGTCGTAACGCCATGCGTAGTCGCGAACCAGACCCCTCTTTGCCGCCTCAGCAAGGGTCATCACCTGACCAGCCACGCGCACCTGCGCCGCACCCAGCAGGGTCGGCTGCAGATAGACCGAGCCTATCATGTTCCAGCCCTGTATCAGCTGGATGGAGAACGGCTGGTTCTGGTCTGCCAGCGTGCCCACAGGCGATACGTTCACTGCGCTGATTGCACGCACCCAGTAACCAGCACCCGCCTGCGCTGCCACACTGCCGCCGCTGACGTAGCGGTTCTCCAGAGGTTGCCAGCGGACCAGGTTAATCGTGCGAGTGTCGAACCCGAACAGGAAGTCGGGGTCGCTGGATGGCGGTATCAGCGGGATGGAAATCATGCTGATACCGGGCTGGATGGTGAAGGTTGCGCCCTGCACCTGTATGGTCACCGGTGCGCTGTTCACACCGTCGTATTCCTCGTTGCCTGCCCACGAGGCATAGGCAGACCACGTGCCGGTGGTGCCCGGCGTGAACTGCACCGAGAACGAGCCGTCCGAAGCGGTATTCACGTTCTTCACCTCACCCGCACCCACCGGCGGGGAAATCACCACCTGCACCGAGGCGTTCACCGTTGCACTGCCCGACAGCGTGAGCTGTCCGCTCAGTGTGACGGTCTCACCGAGGGCAGCGGTCCCGCTGGGCGCAGTGAGCGTGATGGTCGCTTTGTTCACGGTCGGACCACTCAGGACTGCCGTCTCCACGGCATCGTACTGGTCCTGAGCGCGGAACTGGAAGGTGTGTCCGCCTTCGCTCAGGCGCCGCTTGAGCTGGTAGGTTACACCTGCCCTGTAGTCGGTACCCGCACCGACCTTCGTCATGGCGTACCAGGTACCGTCGATATTGATCTGCACCTCGCCGCCGGGTGTGCCGCTGAACGCTCTGGGTGCGTCGCCATCGGCATCCTTGTACGTGACCTCGTACACGAACTCCGTGCTGAGCTTGCCCGACAGCGGGGTGACCCTCGGGTTGACCAGCTGCGGCGGGTTGTTCACCTGCGGTCCCGTGCCAGTGAGCGGGTCAGCGTCCGCACCATAGTCGTCCCTGGCTTCAAACCGGAAGCCGTAGTTGCCAGGAGCGAGGTTGGAGTTCGCCGGCACCTGTGCCGTGTAGATAACACCGCTCGTGTAGTCGGTGCCACTGCCAGTCATGTCCAGGGTGCGCTCGGTATTATCCGGTTGAATGACCACCACCCGCACGAACTCTGGAGCATCGCCATCCGCATCAGTATAGGTCACCGAATACTGGAACGCGGCACGTCCCGACTCCCGAACTGGAACAACCGTACCGTTGCTCAACACAGGACTGGCGTTGGTCACCGTTGGTCCATCGCCCAGCAACGGGTCGGCGTCTACTGTGCCGTCGTTCGCCTCAAACCGGAACTGATAATTACCTGTGAGCAGGCGTGAGTTCGCCGGAATGGTTCCGCTGAAGGTCACGCCCTGCGCATAATCACCCGAACCGGTCAGGTTCAGCACCTGCTCGGTGCTGTCTGGCTTCAGGATGCGTACTCGCACGAAGGCGGGGGCATCGCCGTCGCCGTCGGTGTACTTCACGCTATAAGTGAACGCCGCGTTGTGCGAGCCGGTAGCGGGCGTCACCGTACCGTTGCTCAGCACCGGTTTCAGGTTCAGCACCTCAAACGCGCCGTTGACCTCCGCCGCATCTTCCGCGAAGGGGTCGGCATCCTGTGCCGCGATGCGGTAGGTATGGTCGCCGATGGCAAGCGGCGCCGGGGACTGATACCGGTATACCACACCAGCCCGATAGTTCGTACCGCCAGTGGAGGTCATATTCACGCCCGTCACGTCTCCGTCGATAAACAGCTTGACGAACTTCGGCGCGTCATTGTCGGCATCCCGGTAAGTAACGAGGAAGATGGGGCGCGCCACCTTAGACACCTGCGTGGTCGCCGTGCTGCCATCGGTGGTCACCTTGTTATCCGAAAGCACCGGCTTATGGTTCACCGCGACGCTCTGCAGCTGAGTTGAGAAGGCACCGTTCTGGAACCGGAACTGGAACTGGTGCTGCCCGGGCGTCATGGGCGCTACCGGTGCGTTTAGCGTCAGGCTGTAGGTCACGCCGTTGCGGAAGTCCGCTGGCGTGGGGCTGGCGGGAATAGTCTCGTTCAGCACGTAAGGCGTGCCGTCCACCAGCACCTCGATGTTGCCCACCGGCGGTGTGCCGTTGGGGTTGGTGAAGGTAATCTGGAACGCGTATGCCGCATCGCTGCGTCCGCGCGGTTCGCTGTTGCCCGCAGGCGTGATGGTCACGCGCGGATTAGACAGCTTGTTGAAGTCGTTCACGCTGGGTCCGCTGAACTCGCCCGTCGTCGGCAGGCGAACCGTGTTGCCACCGTCGGATGCTACAAAGTGATACTGATGGACAGCAGGTTCAGCACCAAGCGTCGTTGCGTATTCAAACACGGTACCGTTGACGTAGTCGGGTGCGCCGCCGGGTACCATGTCGTACTCTGTACCATCGATCCACACACGGATGAAGCCACCGTTCGTGGCGACAGGCGCCTGTCCTTCAGCGTCCTTGTAAACGACACGGAAGGTGTAGAGCGTGCCCTGGTCGCCGCTGGTGGGTGTCACCGTTCCACCGGCTGGCTCTTCCAGTACCGGCGCGGTGTTCGCCACCACGTTGGGACCGGTCTGCCAGCCCGTTGTAGTCACCACCGTACCGTCGGAGGTGGTGAAGCGGAACTCGGTCTGACCGATGGGCAGTTTAATACCGGTCACCTGATACACCACGCCGTCCGAGTAGAGCGTGCCGCTGCCTGGCGCAATGCTCAAGTCACGCTCAAACACGCTGCCCGGGTCGGCGGTGTTGCGGTACTGCACCTTGATGAAGGTGGGAGCGTCGTTGTTCTTGTCTACATACTTCGTGCGGAAGGTGAACGACGTCGCCGTGTTCTCGAAGGTATCCGACGCGAGATAGTCACCACCCACATCCGCTGCGCCTGGCGCCCAGTTCACGTCGCCGACTACGGTATCAGGCTTCACCAGATATGGCGGTTTGTTCTCTACGACAATCGGTCCGGCGATGGTGTTTTCCACCACCACTTTATTGGCGTCATCATCCGGGTCGGTGGTAGCGTTGGCAGGCAGCAGCGTAGTCTCGCCTGCCAGCAGGGTGTTGGGGTCGTACGGGTCACCCCAGTTGTCCACAAACTCGAAGTAGTAGTGTCGCGTGCCCGGCTGCAGGACGATGCTCGGGTCGGAGGAGGTATCAAACTTATACACCACCCCATCCGAATACGGCACGCTATCCGGGCTCTCGCGCACCATGTTCACCGTGACCCACGTCCCGCGCGGCGCAGGGTCATCGCTCAGCTGCAGGTGCAGCCGTGCGCGCACCGGACGCTGGTTATTCGGGTCGGTGTACTTCACGCGGAAGACAAAGTTGGTTCCCTGCTTGCCCGTTGCCGGCGTGACCGAGTAGTCAGACAGTATCGGTTTGGTATTGACGAAGGGTCCCATGAAGAAGTTGCGTCCCTTCGTGTGGATACCACCGGCAGGCAGTACGGGGTCATCCAGAGGACGGACGGGGAACCGCACCGTGCGGGTACCGTCGTTTGCCTCAAAGTAGTAGGTGTGCGGTCCTCGCGGCAGGCGAGTGCGTGCCACGTAGACACCCGGATTGGTCTGCGCCGGGTCCAGCGGTTGCATGGTCAGATGGAGGGGATAGCTCTCGCCGGTGAAGTCGTTGCTGATAAAGACCTTGATGTATGCCGGGTCGCGGTCGCCCTGGTAGCGGATACGGAATTCGAACACCGTGTCTTCCGTACCCATCGCCACCGGGAAGGACTGCGTGCCCGGAGCGGTAGGACCGGGCTGCGGATGGAACGGTCCGTTAGGCAGCTGCTGGTCCGGGTTCCAGAAGACGGTCGTGTCGCCCGTTGCTTTGCGAACCGTGCCCAGATGCAGGAAGTTCGGCTCGAACATCGAGCGGAAGCCACTGAGCACTGGCGTGATACGGGGATGTTCCCCCGAGAACAGCGGATACGATGGGTCCTGCAAGGGGTTACCCGGCTGGAAGACCGCAGGCGCACTGTCCTCCGTCGGGAAGTGGTCTACCCCTGCGCGAAAATCGTAGCTGTGCACACCATACGGTGCCACCACAAACGCGTTGTCGGTGGGGCGACCGTATTTGTAGGGCAAGCCATACCGGCTATCGCCAGACTGACTGGCGTAGTGCGTTGGCTCCCAGACATATTCGTACACCACACCGTTGCGGAAGTCGTCCGGCGTCAGGCTACCAAGCGGTATCGGATTACCGCCCGCGTCAAGCTTGTACACTGGTACCATCCAGTGCGGTTCGCCATCGATATAGATGTATACGCCGCCAAAGTCATTGGTTTCCACTCTTCCCGTGCCCCACACGGGCTCCGCGTGTGGAACAGCGGTGTACGGCGGTGGCGGCATGAAAGTATCGGATACAAACTGATAGGTGAAGCTCCCGTCAGCCGCGTTCATTGTAAAGGAGCTGTAAATCGGCTGCGGCGGGATACCGAACGGATGTCGGTAGAGCACCCGGTAGCGATAGCGGGTAGAGCTGGAGCCATCGTCCGGCGCCAGCAGGTCCAGAGGGTCCGGGCGAAGCGGGTCTCTCTGCAAGGGGTCAGATGCTGCCAGCGCTTCGTCATCGAAAAGCGTCTTCACGCGCCACAGCTGCGCTCGGCTGAGAACATTCGTAATTTGCGGAATGACAATGAGCGTATCCGGGCTAAATGCGGCAGTAACCGGGTCCTGCGGCTGGTCTGTCGTCCAGTTCACCAGCACACCGAGGCTGTGCGTACCAATGCCGATCTGACTTCCTCTTATCGCGGCGCGGTATACGCCACCTCCAACCGGCGTCAGCCGCAACCCCGGCAGCCCGTTGAAGGTCACAAACACATCCAGGATGACCTCGTTGTCCGCGCCAGGCGTCACCACCGCCTGGAAAACAAACCATGTACTGACAGAGCCGTCAGCAGTTGCCCCCTGCTGAAGTACACGGTGCGGACGGACCGAAGTGCTACCCACGCTTGGAGCAGCCAAAGTGCCCGTTGCCCATGTGAGCACCCAAAGGCTGGCGAAAGCCAGAGTGAGCCACTTCCACCCGTTTCGCATGGTCTTTTTCTCTCCCTTAACCATTTTCTTCGCCAATCCTCCCCTTGCTTACCGCGTTATCACTACCGGCTGCACAGCGCGCGCCGTCTGTCCATCCTCCGAGGTCGCGATGACCTCTACCAGATAACCTCCGGCAGGCACGGCGATGCCCGCGCCGTCGCGTCCGTTCCATGTCAGATTTGTTACGCCGCGCGATGCGGCTTCTCCTGCTTGCAGGGTCTGTACAACCTTGCCCGCTGCGTTCACAATGCGCACCTTCGCGCTGGCGGTGTCGCTCAGAGCATAGCTGATAGATACTGCCCCACCACGCGTGAGCGTCACTCGAAATGAAGTGATGCGCAATCCAGCTACGCCGCGAGGCTCTGCCACTATCTGGAACCGTCGGCTGCCTGACGCGCCCGCGGTGAAGGTGTAGGACGAGGTCGCTCGTAGATCGCGGGTGACTTTTGCCTCCGTGTCCACCAGCTTCAGCCGCAGGGACGAAGGCACGCTCTGCATACCGCTCCACCGAAGCACCACCGCGCTGTTGGGTTTAGGTGCGGAGACCACCATCTCCCACACCTGCCGACGAGTGCCGTCGGCGCGGAGGTCCTGCGCCAGTAGGCTTTGACCATCCGGCGCAATCAACAGGGTTTGCACGCTCTCCTCCACCGGAGCAGGCGGCTTGGGCATATCATACATGTCGATGCTGTCTGCCGCGCGAGAGGCGGCTCCAATGACGGCGGTTGCATCCTGCTTGCCTTCGCTTTGCGCAATGAACTGCACCTGCCAGCGCACGGGAGCCCCGCCCAGTCGGCTGGGGAAGGTAATGGTCGCTCCGGGCGTGATGACGTTCGGGAATATCACCTCCAGATTGCGGCTGTCCACATATATCCAGTAGCCGCGCCCCGGCATCATCGGAGCGGAGGGATCGCTGTACAGCGAGATGGGCTTGTAGCCAACAGGTGGCGTGGTATCGTAGTAGAACAGCACACTGCGCACCAGACCACGCTGTACCGCCTCCGCATAGATCATAGCCATGCCCTGCGTGACGTCGATAAAGCGAATCAACCCGATAGGTACCGGGTAGGGATAGGGATTCCCAATTTGCACCCAGCCCTGCGGCAGAGCCAGCCGCAAGGTGCCGCCAAAGACGTCTCCCGCAATCTTTGCCCCGCTCAGTGTCAGGGTCTGGTCGGTGTTGACCCGCAGCCAGTAGCCCTCACCAGGGCGGATACTGTTGACCAGCGCATAGCGTCGCTGGGTGGCGTCCCAGCGCAACAGCGTAAAGTCGCCCTGCTCCAGCCCCAGAATGGCTGCAGGGTCCGTGTTATCGAACGCGAACGGAAAGCTTACCATCTGGAAGCCGGTCTTCAGGTCCACCCTTGTGGTCATCGGCACGATCAGTGATCGTGAAACGCTCTTCGACAGGCTACCCGGCGATACGGTGGAGTATATCCGGTAGGTTAGCTCGCCCATCTTCTCCCCGGTCGGTCTCACGCGCCAGCTGACCGTTGCCACCTCGCCGGGAAGCACAGAGGGAACCGTCTTGTTCACACTCTCACCATCTGCGAGCGCCAGCCCCTGTGGAAGCGAAATCGCAAAGCTCACGTTCTCGAAAGTTACGTTTTCCAGTGCATTGAGTGAGCGGTAATTGGTGATGGATGCCCCGATGGTAAACTCCTCAGGCGAGAGCTGGTTGGCCTTACTGGCATCCAGACCGACCACACCCGGCGACTCGGTGTCTAACGCATAGCGCCCGGTGGGGTCGTTGGTGCTGGTACCCAAACCAATCAACGTGACGATAGTGCGCGACCTGCCCGGTGCCAGCGACTGTGGACTCCAATAGCACGCAAAAGCATAATCCGTGACCTCCAACTCGGGAATTGCCGTGAACTCCCAAAGATTCGCTGCCAGGCGAGAAAACTGGGCAATGACTACTCTGTCGGGGGTAGTCAGTCCATTCTGCTTGAACACCCAGCGCAGAATCGGGGCGTTCGCGGTGCGTCTGGGAGCAGCATCTACAAGAGAAGGCACCTGTCCACCTTGGAGGTCGAGGTCATTTTGCACGGGGAAGTAACCAGGCACAATGACATAGTGGGACGTCGGCAGACCAACCGCCCCCCCCACTTCTTCGTCTAGCAGCAGGCGCAAGCCGACGCTCTGCGCCGTCGTGCCTTCGTTGGTGATAGTCCACGTGATGCGCGCGTAAGCTCCCACCAGCTCCACGATTTGATCCACTCGGATGCCGGTGTCACTGTGCCGCCATCGCCCCACAATCGTGGAGCGACCGTTGCGGTCGGCATAGGGTTCGACACCATCCACCCAATCTCCGTCCTCGCTTCCCCAGATGACATCGGTCGTTTCCTCTGCCGACTCCACCCGCACCGTCACCACACCGAAATTACCGCAGGGATACGGGAAGGCAAACAGCAGCGGCTGGTTATCATCATCCGTCGTAAAGCGTGCGCCCTGCGCCGTGCCAAGGGTGATGCGCCCGATAGCATCGTAGTTCGTACCACCGATACCAACCTGTCCATCTAATCCGATACCGGCGGCTAAGATGCCATTGTTGATGTAAACTGCACGAAAGTCGTTGCTGGGCTGCGCCTGTGTAACAGCCGATAGAACGCCCAGCAGCAGCCCTGCCATCAGCACGCACGCTGTCCATCGTCGTTTGCTCAAACCGACGAGTTTCATCATCTGTCCTCCCTGTGTATCTTCCCCGTGTGTCATCTCTTTCTTGCTCACGCCTTACCGAGTAATCACTATCGGTGTCACCATGCGGGCACGCTCGCCATCCGGGCTGGTGGCTTCCACGCGCACCAGATAGGTGCCCGATGGTACCGCGATGCCCTTGCTATCGCGCCCGTTCCACGTCGCACTGTGAACGCCCGCCGAACGGGTGTTCTGCATCAGAGTGGCAACCGGCTTGCCTGAAGCATCGGTGATGGCAATCTGTACCTGCGCCTCGCCAGACAGCGTATAGTCAATGCTGAAGCCGCTACCACGCGTCGCCCGCACACGCACCGACGACACCCGCAGTGCGGAACGCACATCCGGTTCGGCGATAACGGTGAAGCTGCGGCTGCTTGCGCCACCGGGCTGGTAGGTGTAGCTGCCCGTGGTGCGCATCGCTATCCGCCTGCCGGTTACCTCATCGACCAGCGTCAGGCGCACACGTGCGGGCACATCCTTGATGCCTTCCCACCGCAAGGTTACCGGCTCGTTCAACTGGTCGGTCTCCACCTGCAGCTGCCATGTTTGGCGGCGGTTATCACTGCGCCGCACGTCCTGAGCGTACGCTCCCGCGCGTGCTCCCCAATCGGGATTGAGTATCCGGACGCTCACATATGGGCTGAGCGACGGCGGTTTGGGCACATCCTCACATCCATAGCCGTCTGCCGCCCGACTGTTCACACCGATGACGGTGTTGCCATCACGTACCACGCCAGCCACTGCCGAGAACCGCAGGAGCCAGCCACCGCCGCCGGGAAGGGTAGCATTCGCACTCACGGAACGCCCGCCTGTCGGCAGAGGCATCACAATTAAGGTGCAGTCTTGGAAGGCGCGCACCCAGAAGCCTTCCCACTTGTAGAGCACGCCTGCAGGCGCGGTCTGCCAGGTATACGTGCCGTTTTCATAGCGGAACAGCTGGGGCAGAATGATTTCCTTATCCGCCGCCTCCTGAAGGCTCAGTCGCACGCCGCCGCTGGTTTCCACCTCGCAGGCTACCCAGGGCACGTTGAAGGCAAACGGGTTGCCAATCATGTTCCAGCCTTTTTTCAACGGAATGCGGAACGGCACTTCCGGCGCAGGAGCACCTTCGGTCAATACTGCCGTGTCGGAGGGCAGGTCAATGAAGTACGCCAGTCCCAGCGGCGCCATCGCACTGCCGCCCAGGGGACCGACCTGCTCGCTCACCTGGTCGAATGAGGCGGCGGGGTCCTTCGGTGCACCCCACGAGCTGTACTTGGCATACCGTCCTGCCTCCGGCAGCCAGCGGAACATCTGGAATGCGGTGCCCAGCATCGTCTCCGCACTGACCGAGCGTGTGGGCTGACCGGTTTGCGGTTGGAAATAGGGCAGCGAAATCAGCGAACGCCCCGCCCGCAGCACGCGCGGAGACACCTGGAACGACACCTCATCCGTGCTGCTGATGGTTGGGTCGTTGACGTTACGGGCAGTCACGCGCACCGTGTGCGTGCCCGGTGCCAGCCTGCGGGTCAGCTTAATCGTTGCTACCACACCGCTGGGGTCCACCACATAGCTGTCCGCAATCTCGGTGGACGGTACCGCCTGTCCGTCAATCGTGATGCTTACCAGAGCGGCGGAGGTGTTCGTGACGCTGAAAACGAGCGTGGGCTTCAGCGTCTCAACGACTTCAGAACGTGCCGGACTGACTATCGCCGCTGAGGTGGCTACCCGGCGAATGGCGTTGTACACGTCGAGGATGCCGTAACCGAACTCGGGGTTGGGTACCGAGCGTCCATCCGCCGCAGCGGTATCCTGAATCAACCTCTTGACCTCGGTGGACCTGACTCCCTGGGAGAGCAGGATGGCTACCGCCCCAGACACATGAGGCGCAGCAAAGGACGTGCCCATTACATACCCATAGCTGCCGCCCAGAGTGGTAGTCAAAATATCGTCGCTTGGGATGCCAGTAGAGGCACTGTTGCCTCCCGGCGCCGCCACTGTGGTATAAGGACGTGCCTGCGAGTAGGCGGCGCGTTCCCGGCGAGGACCCACCGCAGCCACTGCCAGCACCATATCGCTCACCGAGGCTAAGTTGGCTGGGGTCACCGGTAGGTTCCCTTCTGCAAAAAAGTTGCCCGCTGCCGCTACGAAGATGATGCCCTGTTGAGCGCCGGAAAGTATCAATTGGTTAAATGGGTCTCTCAGGTCCGGCACGTCACTGTCTGTAATCCCTCCGAGACTCAAATTCACCACTTGCACGCGTTGTTCGATGCAGAATTGCACCGCCCGTATCAGCGCGTCCTGGGTAAAGCCTACCCCATCCGTGTCTGCGGAGGCTTTCACGGGCAACAAACGAACCCCTTCCCATGCCACACCCGCTACACCTAGGTTGTTATTGGTGGAAGCCCCAATAATGCCTGCCGCCGCGGTGCCATGCTCCCAGGGGGACATCCGACTCGGCGGACTCACGTCGTTGTCCTGGTCAGCTACGTCTCTTCCCGCGATGAACCTCTCCCGAATGTCGGGGTGGGTGGTTTCAAATGCGTTATCCACGATAGCCACCACCACATTCGCCTTGCCCTTCTGGAACACCCACGCGCGCGGCATGTTAATCATCTCGAGCCCCCACTGCTCGCCGTAACGGGGGTCGTTCGGGCGCACTTCTCTCTGCAGGGGATAATAAATCCTGTTCGGTCCCACGTAAGCAAAGAGACCGGATTCCTCCAGCTTTTGCACTGTCTGAAGGGTTTGCTCGTCGGTCACTGCGCCCTCTCTGGCACCTTTCATCACCAGGTGGTACACGCCTGGCACGCCCAGATAGTTGACCGTCATATCCATCTGTTGCGCCAGGCTCTGAAGCTGTTCCACGCTGGTACTGGGCTGCAGTGAAACGATGAGTTCTCCTGCCACAAACTGGCGCACCGCCTGTTGTGGCACAGCACCTGCGGTCAAAACACCTAACAGCACAAACGTCGCCAGAATGCCAAACATCCGCGCGCGCATTTTCACCTGACACCTCCGACGCATAAGTCGTCTTTTCCTGTCGTTTGTGACTTCTTCACGCGCCCCCTCTCCTGAGACGGGCAGAGGGGGCGCATCTATCCTGACCTGCCGTTATGGAGCAGGGGGAGGCTCCTCAATCGGCACGAACGAGAAGGGTTCGCTCCAGATGTACCGGTACTGTCCCCTGGTGTCGCCAGTCCACGGAGCGGGCCCCGGCTGGTCGTTGATGTTGCGTGCCCCTGCCCGCCAGTACAGGCGCTGTGCACCCGAGAACTTTGCGCGCAGGTTGATGTTGCGAATGGTTACCGTCGAACCAGCGGGCAGCATTACTTCGTTGGTGTAGAACGACAGCGCTTTATTCTGGAAGGTGGGGTCAGTGGAAACTTCCACCCGATAAGCCTGTGCTCCGGGCACTGCTTGAAACTCAAAGTCCACCGAGCTCAGGTTGACATCCTGACTACCGTTGGCCGGGAGCAGCAGCACTGGTTGGGCAAGCGGCGTAGCAAAGCCCGTCCATTGCTTATCGCTTTCACGGTAGGTGACTTCCTGCTGCTGTTGCTGCCCTCCAGTTTGCTGTCCGGTCAGCGGCGATACAAATCGGTAAATGAGCGTTACCGCGTAGCGATACGACTGTCCTGCGGTTACGCCTGGCATGTCCTCTTCCTCTTCCAGGTCAGGGCTGTCCACTTCCTGCCCCGGCGGAATGTCCACCCAGTTAACCGTGCGCGCCGCCTGCGTATCTATCACGTAGGTTTCGTTCGAGCGGGCAGACAGCACCGGCACTCGCGGGCGGGTGGGGTCCGCGGGTTCACGATAAATGTGGTACAGGATACGGTCCTGGTTCGCCTGAGCAAACACGCTCGGTTTCCACGAGATTTTCACTGCCGGCCCGGTTGGGTCGATGACTGCCTCTGCCTTCACGCTGTCAACGCCTCTGCTTCCTCCCTGTGCGATTCGGGTGGCTCCGAAAATGAGACCAGCTACCACAAGGATTTTGCCCAGGTTACTCAAACCGGCGGATTTGGGCTTGGCACGAGGCTCTGCGATTTTGACCTTACCCCTGTCCAGTTGCACGGTGGGAAGCTTGAAGACGGCACGTGCCCGGTCTTCGGGCTGGATGCCGAGTGTGCTGCTGATCACCCTGGCAATCGCATCGCTGGTGCTCGGACGGGTGACCCGGATGCGCCCCACAACATCTCTACCGCGCAACACTATCATCTCCATACCAGCCTGAATACCATTGCGGGTACCCCGGTTGAGCAGCACTTCGTCGGTGCCAACGGTATTCAAGACAGTGGCTTCAGGTATGGTATAGGAGGCAATCGTGGTCGCCGCCTGCAATGCGGCGTTGCTGATCGCTTCCCGGATGAGCTGGTCATCGTCTCCAACGTAGCCCACTCGCGGGTTGCTCTGTCCGGTCACAGCGGCGCCGTTGACGTCCTCACCCGACGCCACGTCGGTCACGCGCACCAGGATAGTGACCCGGGCGGTTCTTGGCGAGCCTTCCAGCGTGACCGCGACAACTTCGCCAGACACGATAGAGTCCACCGCCAGGGTCTTACCCAGTTTCACGACCCCCAGGCGGTCGAGTATCGGCTCTAGAGAGAGCTCCTGCAGCGCGTTTTGTACCTGCGTGCGTGGAAGCACGTTAAAGCCCGCGCGCGACAGCTCAATCGCCACCGCATCCGTAGCAGCGCGGCTCAGCAGCGCCTGCTGCAGCCCAGGACGCACGGTGAAATCCACCACCGCTACGGTACCGCGAGCCGCCTGTTGTGCAGCTGCAGGCACCGGCGTCAAGGACGCGATCCCCGGTACAATCATCGCCACGATCAGCGTCCAGCTCAACGCGCGAGCGATTAACCCTTTCCGGAAGCGTTTCACCTTTACCGATTCCCCCTATTCGTTCGTTTCATTTCGTCGATATCTCTTCCCCATATGGGGACGATGCTCCTGTGATTATCGTGTCAGCACCACAGGCACCACACTGCGAGCAACCTGCCCATCGGTGCCGGTAGCGCGTATCTCCACGGTGTATGCCCCTGCAGGAAGCGATACACCGCTGCGGTCGCGTCCGTCCCACGTGACCGTGTTGATGCCAGCCGACCGCGTGGACTGCGTCAGCAGCTCGCGCACCGGCTGCCCGTTGCGCAGCACTACCACGCTCACCGACGCCTCCGCGCTCAGCGAGAAGGAGATGGTGCGGGTGCTGCCACGTCCCGTCAGGCTCACGTTGCTGATGCGCAGGCTGGCACGCTGTTCGTTCGCCACCTCGATGCGGAACGAGCGAGTGGTCATTCCCTCGCCGCTGCGGAAGGTGTAGGCCGCCAGCGTGCGCAGCGAGCGACGCTGACCGGTGGTTTCATCCACCAGATACAGGTTCAGTCCACGAGGCACATGCGCCACGTTCGGGAAGCGCAAGGTCACATCGCTATTGGAGACACTCGTCGTTACCGTGAACCGCCACACTTGCCCGACGGCGCGGGAGCGTACATCCACCGCATACTGCCCCGCGTACGCACCCCATTCAGGATGCTCGAACGCCACCTGCACCATCGGCTGCCCGTCGATGAACGGCGGTCGCTCCACATCGAACAGCGCATCATACCCGTCGGCGGCGCGGCTTGCCACGCCGAAGTAGTTGCTGGCATCCATCACGCTGCCCGTGCTGGCGACAATCTGCACCAGCCAGCCGTCGGTCTGCACCGGTTCCGCCGAGCGGGAGAGCGCACTGCGGCTGCGCCCCGCAGGGTCAATCAGCAGGGTAACCGCACGGTTGGCACGCACCCAGTAGCCCAACCACGGCTGCAGCTCGGTCGCCAGCACATACTGTCCGCTCACGTACGTCCACAGACCGTTGCGTATCGCTTGCCTGGCAATCGCCTCCTGCACGCTGACGACGCCAGCGCCGTCGCGCACCTTCATATCCAGCCAGCGCAGCGAGAAGTTATACGGCACGCCAATCAGGTTCCAGCCGGGTGCCAGCTGTATCTCAAACGGTACGCCGGGATCCGCAGATGCCCCTTCCTGCGTGATGACCAGCGGCCTGGGCACATTCAGGAAGAAGGCGCGTCCCAGACGCACGCGGTCTGCCGGCACGTTCGGATACAGCACGTAGCGTCCCAGCGACCACGCGAACAGTTTGAAGTTCGGGCGGTCTGCCACCGGCACGTTCAGCACGTCGGCAGGGTCTTGCGTCGAATAGTCAAACGGCACGGAAATGAGGCTCAGCCCTGCGCTGAACGTGTGCAGTGGCTTCAGCGAGAAGTTCACACCGGTGGTCTCGGTCTCAGACTGCACCGTGATCTGGCGCGATTCCGGCACTGGCGTGAAGCCGCTCTTGCGCACGCGCACGGTGTACTCGCCCGCATCCACGCCCGTGATGCGCCAGTTGAAGGTATAGCCGTTTTCCGTCTGCGCCGGGCCGGTGGTGGTGCGGTAGGTCTTATTGCTGGAGACCACCTCCACTTCCACACCCTCTTCCGGCTGCTGGTCGCCCTGGCGAATGACCAGACCGGACACACTGCCCGGCGGCACGGGGTCGAGCTGGAAGTTCTCCGTGATGGTCTGGTTCGACACCACCGTGATGGTCTTGGTCTGCGGCGAGAAGCCCGCGGCGGAGGCGGTCGCCTGATAGGTTCCGCCGTCCACGCCGGTAATGGTGTACTGTCCGTTCTCGTCGGTGGTGGCAGATGCCACCGTGGTAGTGCCGCTGCGCACCGTCACCAGTGCGTTCGCGATAGGCTCACCCGTGTCGGAACGGGTGACAGTGCCCGTCACGTTACCGGGTGCAGGTTTCAAGCGGAAGTCCTGCGTGACCTCGGTGGCGGGCGGGATGCTCACGCGCACCGGCTGCGGCGGCTGGTCGGGCGAGAAGCCCTCCTTCGTCGCGGTGACATCGTATCCACCGCCGTCTTCCACTCGGCTGGTGGGGAGGCGGGGGATGACGTAGTTGCCCTGCGCATCGGAAACCGCGGTGAACTGCTGTCCGGTGATGACCTCGGTGGCGGTCACCAGCGCGCCCTGAATGGGGGTTGTGCCATCGGGATAAGTCACCCTGCCCTTCAGCACGCCCGGCTCCGCCTTGGTGAGAAGGAAGCTCGTCTCGCCGAAGTCGCCACCGTGTACTCCTGCCAGCGTTACCTTTTGCGCTGTGTAGCCCGGGAAGGCCGCTACCACCTCATACACCGAGGCGTCCAATCCACCGATATTGTACGTGCCATCCCTTCGGGTGAACGCGGTGCCGATTTGCGGTCCCGTGGTGCGCTCGTTACCGCCGCCAAAAATGGCACGTACCAGCGCGCCTTCGATGGGCGCGCCGCCATCCACATCGCGCACCGTGCCTACGATGGTGCCCGTGCGCAGCCAGCAGATAATATTGTGCATCAGCTTCTGCGGCACGTTATAACCGTAAGCCACATTGTCCAGAGTGTAGTACTGGCGGTTCAGTCCTTCGTGTCCGAAGCTGGCAAAAACCACTTTGCCGGAACTCGCAGCATCAAACCAGTAAATTAACCCTTGCACGCCGTCTTCGAAGGTCAGCTCCGTCCTCGCCGGGCTAAGCGGATTAATTCCGTCCACATACCTCTGGTTGGGACAGCCATCATTGAAATACAGGTTGTTGTCGTCGGGTCCAGGCTGCAGTTGGAAACCACCCGAAATGGGGGGAGAGTACTGCAAGGTGGATGAGGTCAATTGATAGTAGTTATGCTCGTTCCACGTCGTCCAGGCGAAGGGGTTCGCCAGCGTATTTCCGCCGCTCAACGTATTGCGATTCAGCGGATCCAGGGACGGATGCTGGTCATCGATGTAGCGCGCCTTCATCACGTTCGTATAGAACGCGCTTGGCTGCGTCCCGTTGAGCGTCAAAGCCCAGCCGATATCCTGTCCGGTGACATACAGCCGTCCACCTGCCGCCACGAAGTTGGTCAGGTCGCGCTGGGTGTTCAGGTCGGTGATAGTGCCGTTGCCTGCCCACACATCCCCTGCGTACGGCGCAGACCAGATGATGCAGCGGTCAGCGACGGTCACGGTTTGCGTTGCAGTGCGCGGGTTCGTTGGGCTGGGTTGCAGTTCCCGCCGCGGAAGATACGCAAGATAGACAGACTGAGGCACCGGACCACGGCACAAGATCCGCCAGATGTCGTAGTTCTGTGAGTCGCTGATGCGGGGGTCTACCGACCAGAAAGCGAGATTAGACCACGGTAGACCATTGGGCTGCCGGGTTCCATAGGAGCCTGGACCGAGCGCGTTCCACGTATCTCGCACCGGTTTTGGCTCGGTGTCGGTATCGCTGGAGAAGTAGAAACCGGAGGACGGCAAGTAGTTGATGTCGATGCCGGTCAGCCAGGACTCCACTCCCCAGTAGGTAAAGAACACGTTGTCGAGGGCAAAGTTAATCCCAAACCGCCCCTGGAAGAACTTCTGCCCCAGCGTGTAGTCGGACACGAACAGAACCTTGCTGGACGCGCTAAACGGCCTGGTGGAGAACCCCCAGACGTTGTCGTAAATCTTCCAGTTGGACTGCTGGGTGGGACGGAACGGGTTCACCGCGCGGTCGTAAATGATGACATCCACATACCAGTCGCTGGGGTTATCCGCAGGCGTTGCCCACACATTGGTGTAGATACCGTCACCAGCGACCTCACCCTCTGGCTCGTTGCCTCCTTGTGAGGCAGGACCGTCGTCGTAAAGGCGCAGCCAGTGGCTCTTGGGCGGATTCTGGACTCCACTGAAGGCGGCAAAATCGTCCGTGCCCGGCTCATACATCTGAGGTGGATAGCCGAGAAACCGGTTTGCTATCATGGTCGGGCGGCCAGGCAACGTATTGCTCAGGGTCACATAGGTGTTCGTTGCCGGGTCAATCGGCTGACAATCGATCTCCCAGGGCACTATGGTCGCCCGTACACCTTGCCCACCAACCGGAATAGGTCCGGCGTTGAGGAAAATCTTATGCTCGATGCCCTGCGCGTCTTGATATCGGCTATCCGGGTCTTTAATCTGCAGGTAGACTCCGGCCACTCCACTTTCCGGGTCTCGCGCCCTCACGCGAAAACGCACAGTGGTGCCTGGCAGCGAGACGCGAGGTATTACTTCCACAATCTCGTTTTCATTGACATCCGCTTTCAGGAGCTCCGGCGCGTTGACGTCTACAATGGAAGTGGAAAAGATGTCCCAGTTGCCCGTGCGGTTGCTCACGTGCGCGAGCTTGAGCGCGGTCGTGAACTGCGACCAGGTAGGCATCTCTTCATTTGTGCTGTAGGCAGGGTCACGCGCATCAATGCGATACACCTGCGCGGTAGGTTCGACTGTCTGCAACCCGGAGCCGTCCGGCAGTACGGTGGCGTCCAGGAAGTAGATGTCAAACGTGCTGCCCACTGCGTCGGGTGTGCCGTCGTTGTTGGTATCCTGCCGGTTGGAGGCGAATGCCAGCCACAGGAGTGGTCGGTTGACGCCTGTGATGAAGCGCGGCAGCTCGCGCAGGCTCCACGACGGCTGCTTATTGGTGCTGCTGACGCCGCCCGGTGCGAAGTCGGTTACCCGGCGCACTACCGCACTGGCTGGGTCGCGCGCGTAGGCGGTCACCGTCCAGATGTCGGTGGTGGGTTTGGAGCCTGTCCCCGCTGCATCTGTGCGGTCGGAGGTAAAGGCAATCAGGTTCCCATCCGGCGACCAGGCAGGCTCCATGTCGTTACAGTTTCCGTCGGTGACCTGCCGAATCACGCCGGTGTCCACGTTGATGACGAAGATATGGTAGAAGTTCCCTACCTTACCGGCAAAAGCCACCTCCAGCCCGCTGGGAGACCACGTGGGTTGCCGCACTTCGGTGAAGGGAAGGTCGGTTCGTTCGCGGGTGAGGCTCAGCACCGCCCCTGTGGTGAGGTTGCGCACAAACAGATGATACGGCGCGGCGGCAGAGGCGCGGGCAACGTATGCCAGTCGGTTCTGGTTGAGCGACAGCGCGGGTTCAATCTGGTCGCCGTCTTCGGTAGTCACCTGACGGATGTCCGTGCCGTCGGGACGCATGACGTAGATGCGGAAGTTGCTGCCCCGAGCGCCGTTGGTCGCGCTGACGCGGTTCGAGTAGAAGTAAATGAACCGGTCATCGCCAGACCACAGCGGTCCCAGCTCATCCGCTGGCGAATTGGTTAGATTGGTGGTCTGTTCGGGAGTACCTCTCCCGTTGAGCATATCCCAGTCGCGCTTCAGGTCGACGGGTACGCGATCCGGAGTGCCAACAATGGGAAAACGCGGGAAGCGGGGCTTCGGCTGCGCCAAAGCCACTGACTGGCTGAAGAGCACTGCAACGATAGTTGCTCCCAGCAGGAGCGTCCATGCCCGAAACACGGGCGATACCCAACCATTAGCGCCTCTCAATGCCATCCTTCCTCCTCACTTCTTGCGGTGCTTGCCGTCTTACCCACGATGATTCTTCGCCAACTCCTACAGGGTTCCTGCATGATTATAAGAACGCCTCTACGCGTTGTCAACAGCCCGCACAACACTTACGCCATTATTTCGCAATTTCCTGCTGCAACTCCTGCCAGATGCGCCAGCTCTGTTCACGAGTTTGCTCCAAATTTTCACGATTCCATACGACCCAGTCGGCAAAAATCCTCTTTACACGGGTAGGAAGCTGGGCAGCAAGGCGTTTTGCGATACCCTGTTCGTCCAGTCCGCTCGCCAACAGGCGCGCACGTTGAAACTGCTCTCCTGCTTCCACCACCACTATCCTGTCAAAATCGAGGTAAAGGGCACACTCTATTAGCAGCGGCACCTCCACCACGACCACAGCATCCGCCTGCTGGCGCTGAATGTTTTGTATCTCCAGATGCATCCGTTGCAGGATAAGGGGGTGGCTGATGCGATTTAACCGTCGCCGCAGCGCATTATCGCCAAAAACCGCCTCCCCCAGCTGCTTGCGATTTAGTTCACCATCGGGTAGCAGGTATCCCTGCCCGAACTCCGCCACAATGGCTTGCCAAAGCACCTCCTGCGGTTTGCTGAGAGCGCGTGCAATCTGGTCCAGGCTGAGACTGTGCGCTCCCCACTCCTCAAACCATCGCAAGACGGTGCTTTTGCCTTCGGCGATGCCGCCGGTGATAGCAACCAGCATGGTTACTCCGCCGGTGCCTGCTCTTGCTCATCCTCATTTTTTGACGAGGATTCGCCCTCCCCAGTTTCAAAGGTGAAGTTCTTGCCCACGACTTCGCCAATCGTGAAGCCGCGCGAGCTGCTGCTGTACTGCTCCATCAGGTGCTCTTTTTCCTGTTCTTCTCGCTGCTTTTGCAGGCGGCGTATGCTCAGCACCATGCGATGCTCGGCAGGGGTAATCTGCACGACCAGAGCTTCTACTTCCTGTCCTTCCTGCACCACCTCCGCCGCGCTGCGCACCCGTCGCGTGGACAGTTCTGCCAGCGGGATGGTGGCTTCCAGATCGCCCGGCAGGTCTACAATCGCTCCAAAGGGGGCGAGGCGAGCCACTTTGCCCCTGACCACCTGCCCGATCTGATAGTGCTGCTCCACATCCAGCCAGGGGTCGGGGATGAGCTGCTTCAGCCCCAGCGATATTTTACGCGACGCGGGGTCCACGCGCAGCACCTGTACACGCACCCGTTGCCCCTCGCGCAGCACGTCAGATGGGTGCTTGATGCGCTTCCACGACATCTCGCTAATGTGCAGTAAGCCGTCGATACCGCCCAGGTCTACGAACGCGCCATAGTCCACCAGCCGGCGCACGGTTCCCTCGATGACCTGTCCTTCCTGGATGCTGTCGAACACCTGTTGGCGCTGCTGCTCGCGACGCTCCGCCTCCGCCAGACGGTTAGACAGCACCACCTTGCGGTTCTTTCTGTCTACTTCCAGCACCTTCAGCGGGATGGTCTGCCCCACATACTTCTCCAGCGCGCTATCAGGCAAGGGGGCACGGCTCATACCCACATGCGAAGCAGGCACGAAACCGCGTACACCGACGTCTACCATGAAGCCACCTTTCACCCGTTCAGTGACCGTGCCATCGATGGTTTCGTTTGCCTGCATCGCCTCTTCGAGGCGTTGCCATGCCACCTCGTAGTCCGCGCGTTTCTTGGAAAGGATGATTTGCCCCTCTTCGGTCTCGGGCTTGAGCACCACCACGTCAACCTCCTGCCCCACCTGCACCACCTCTTCAGGGGGTTGATTGGGCTGACGGGAGAGTTCGTTCAGGGGGATAATTCCTTCCGACTTGGTGCCGATGTCTACCAGCACCCCCTTTTCGTCCACATGCACCACCGTGCCGCGAATCAGTTCCCCTCTGCGCACGGTGCGAGTGGCACGCTCCAGCTCTTCCGCGCTCATCTGCTGCACGGCGCGAGCGAATTCATCACGCTCGGAGGATGGTTCTGTAGCAGGTGTTTCCAGCGGCCGCTCTCCAGCTGGTGATATAGAATCGCCCTCGGAGGGTGGTTCTGGAACGGCTGTTTCCAGCGGCTCCTCTCCGGTTGATAATACAGAGTCCTCTATCGGTTCTTCCGGCATAATACGACTTGCTCCCTGTGTATTCACGGCGCTAACGCGCGCTATAGGTTTTGCCACCATGCATCCTGTTTCCTGCTTTTACTGGTTCAACTTCTCCATCTGCGTCCAATTATCGCCTGCTTCCACATCCACTTTCAGCGCGACGCGCAGGCTGGCTACCCCGGACATACATTCTCGCACCAGATTCGCCAGCGCGGGGATCTCCTCCGGCGGGGCATCCAGTACCAATTCATCGTGCACCTGCAGCACCATCTTCGCTTTCCAGTTCCCCTGCCGCAGGCGACGGTCGAGCTCGACCATCGCCAGTTTAATGATGTCGGCAGCGGTTCCCTGCAGGGGCGAGTTGATAGCTGCACGTTCCGCCGCCTGACGCACGTTACGGTTGGCATGGTTGATTTCGGGCACGTAGCGCCGCCTACCGTACAGGGTGGTCACGTAACCGTGCTGCCGTGCGAAGTCCAGCGTCTCCTCGATGTAGCGACGCACGCCGGGCAATTGGCGGAAGTAGTTCTCGATGAAGGCGCGTGCTTCCTGCACGGGCATTCCCAGTTCCTGCGACAAACCGTAGTCACTCATGCCGTAAAGCACGGCGAAGTTCACCGTTTTTGCCTTGCGGCGCAGTTCAGGAGTGACACCATCCTCTGGCACCCCGAACAACAGCATAGCGGTGGCGGCATGGATGTCGCGGTCCTCCGCAAACGCCGTCAGGAGTCTCTCATCGCCGCTGACGTGTGCCAGCAAGCGCAGCTCAATCTGCGAGTAGTCTGCTGCCAGCAGTCTGTTGCCCGGTGCTGCCACAAAAGCACGGCGTATCTGCCTTCCCACCTCACTGCGGATGGGGATGTTCTGCAGGTTCGGTTCGCTACTGGAGAGGCGTCCCGTGGCGGCGACCGTCTGGTTAAAGGAGGTGTGGATGCGCCCGGTAGAGGGATGCACCAGACGCGGCAGCACATCGGCGTAGGTGGACTTCAGCTTGCTCAGCTCGCGGTACTCCAGTATGCTGCGGCATATCGGGTGTTCTACCGCCAGCTGCTCCAGCACCTCGGCGTCGGTAGAGTAGGCTCCGGTGCGCGTCTTCTTTCCAGCAGGCAACCGTAGTTTGTCGAACAGGATTTGTCCCAGCTGCTTGGGCGAGGAGATGTTGAACGGCTCCCCTGCCAGCGTGTAGATTTCGCTCTCTTTCGTGCGCAGCAGGCTGTCCAGCATGTCAGAGAGCTGGTGCAGGTACGGCACATCCACTGCCACGCCCGCCAGCTCCATCCGCGCCAGCACCTCGGAGAGAGGCATCTCGATACGGTGCAGCACATCCGTGCATCCGATAGCCGCCACTTGCTGGTTCATCACCTGCTCCAACCTTAGGCAGGCGGCGGCTTCGGCGCAGGTAAAGGCGGCGAGACCGCTCTCAGCGGTGGTATCCTCTGCAGGCAGCCTCTCGCCCAGATAGTCCTGCACGAGGTCGGGCAGCGGGTAGCTGCTTCGTCCCGATTGCAGCACGTATCCCGCCAGCATCGCATCGAAAACGAACTGCTTCGGCTCCACTCCAGAACGGATAAGCACAGCCTGCAGGGGTTTGATATGGTAACCGGCTTTGCCGACCTGCTCCCCTTCCCACAATGGCGTGAGTAAGCCGACGAGACTGTTGCCCCCCTCATCGAACAGAGAGGCAACCGCTGAGCTGCCCGGCACAAAAACCGCCTCCTCGCGCGAGAGGGCAACCGCTACGCCGCTCAGCTGCAACTCCATCACGTGCGTGCCCTGTACCAGCGCACGAACGCCCACTTTCGGCGTTTGCAGGCAACGCCGTACCCATCGGCGTACCTCGTCTTCGGTGCGTGCTACGCTCCATCTCACGCCGACAGTGCGCACCTCAGCGGGGGTCTCCAGGGGTAGCGTGGGGGTCTCCATCTTCAACCATCTCGCGCGAAGCTCCGGCAGCCGGCGAAGGAAGGAGCGAAACTCCAGGCTTTCCAGCACCTGCTGCAGGCGGGCGAACTGTTCAGGCGTGGGTTGCCATCGGGGCGGCGTGTCGGGCACGGGCGCATCGCACACAATGGTAGCCAGCCGTTTGTACTGAGGGATTTGCTCGCGATACTGCTCCAGCAAGGCGCGCAGTTTGGGGTCTTCCACTTCATGAAGACGTTGCAGCAGGTTCTCCACACTGCCGAACTGCTTCAGCAGGGCTGCCGCTTTCTTGTCGCCAATGCCGGGTACGCCAGGAATGTTATCGGAAGGGTCGCCCTTCAACGCTTTGAAATCGGGCAGTTGCGACGGCTCCAGCCCGAACCGCTCGACCACTGCCTGCCGGTCGTAGCGCACGGTCTGCCCCATACCCTTCTGCGGCATCAGCACCGCCGCTCCTTCGTCCACCAGCTGCAGCGCATCCTGATCCCCCGTGACAATCAGCACCTGGTACCCCTGCTCGCGGGCACGGCGCGCCAGCGTGCCCAGCACATCGTCCGCTTCGAAGCCCTCCAGCGCGATGACGGGTATTCCCATCGCCTCTACCAGCTCCCGCGCAGCGGGAACCTGCACGTAGAAAGTCTCCGCCGTTTCGGGACGATGCGCCTTGTAGTCGGTGAACTCCTCGTGGCGGAAGGTGGGCGCAGCGGTATCGAACGCCACCACGATAGCGTCGGGCTGTTCGTCTTCCAAAATCTGCCACAGCATCCCCGCAAAGCCGTAGATGGCGTTGGTGGGGCGTCCGTCGGTGGTAGACAGCGGGCGCGTGGCGTAGAAGGCACGGTAAAGCAAGCTGTGTCCGTCAATCAGCACCAGTTTGGGTGCCGCACCTGGGTGCTGGCTCATGGTCGCGGTTTCCTCGGGATGTTTTCTGTTCAGCAGTATGCTAACGGTTTCGAGCAGTTTCTGTCAAGGGGTGCGGGATGGGGCAAGGCGGTGATGATGTTCCCGTCGGGCAAGCGGCACGCTCTCCTGCATCGCCCGCCGCAGGAAGTGATTGCCGTCGGCAAGCATCTGCTGCAGCTCATCAAGGGTGTAGGGAAACACATCCACCGCGACCGGCATGGGTCTGCGCGGCAGGTAACGGGAGATTCTGTGGTGGAAAGGCTCTGAACTCTCGCGCAGCATGAGCAACAGGTCTACATCGCTGCCGGGCACACACTCCCGCCGAACCAGCGAGCCGAACACGCGCACCTCCTCGACCTCGCTGAACTGCTGCAGCAGCTCCTGCGCGAAGCGCTGTACCTCCGCCCATACCGCTGTGTAGTCAAACCAGGTGACCTTCACAGAAGGCGATGACTTGTTGAGCATAGTCCACTGCCCTTTCGGCTTCTGCACGAGTGTAGTAATCCATCGGCGCACCGCCCGGGTGAGCGTTTGGGTAACGCGGCGGAATATAAAACTTATCCAGCTCGCGAGCGACGTCCAGCAGGTCGGACGGTGGCTGAAGGTCGGACGGAAGGCTTTGTAACAACGACGTGACAGAATGCCCCCAGGCATCCGCGCCCAGTTTCTGGTATACGGCTTTAACCGCTTTCTCCCCAGCCTGCTGTGCGGCAAAACACGCCCACTCGTAATCCCCGTCCTGCAAGGAGCGCAGGGCGTGTTCAAGGTCTCTCCGCGCTTGTCTTATCCAGTCCAGGTATCGCTGGGGCATCGACGTTTCCTTACAATTCGATGCGCTCACGCCGTTCTTCTGGAGGGTTCGCCCGAATCCCCTTCTCCACCTGCTCCAGTGCTTTGAGCGCGTCTTCGTATGGCTTGCCCTTCTGGATGCGCCACAGGTTTGCCGCTTTGCGCAGTTCCACCCGCGCCTCCGGCAGCCGTCCCCGTCGCCAGTATGCCATGCCGAGATGATAACGCAGTTCCGGTTCCTGCGGGGCGTCCTGCACCGCCTGCTCCAGCAGCTGCACCGCCTGCTGATACCGCCCCTGGCGATAGTATATCCAACCCAGCGTATCCAAATAAACGGGGTTGTTGGGTTCGGCAGCAAGCGCACGGTTTGCCATCGCTTCCGCTTCGTCCAGTCGGGTGTTCGCCTCTGCCAGCAGATAGGCGTAGTTGTTCAGCGTAACCGGGTTGCTCGGTGTACGTTTCAACACCTCTTCGTAACACGGAATGGCTTCTTCGTAGCGCTTGAGATACCCCAGCGAGTCCGCCCGTATCTGCCACAGCTGAGCCTCTTCCAGCGAGTTCAGCCGGAGTCGGGTATCCTTAAGCGCACGCTCCGCGTATTCCGCGCTGAGCTCGTACTGCTCGTTGCTGCTCCACAGCGCCAGTACCTGCAGATAGGACTGAAAGGTGGGCGATTGCTGCAGGTAGGAATCCGCCGCCTGCCTCGCGGCGGCGATGTCGCCGTTGCGCAGGTGTTTCTCCGCCTGCTGTAAGGGGGCAGGCACAGCGCCCGGCATCATCGCTGTCCTCTGACAGCCTGCCAACAGCGCGAACATGATGATGACAATACCGGCAGGACTTATCCAGCGCATGGACTAACCTCCCAGAATGATTGCCGCCATTGCCGACAGAAAGTTGAACGTGCCGTGCATGACCACGCTGCTCCACAGGGAGCCTGTCCGCGCATACAGACGCGCCAGCAAAACGCCTATTATCAGAATCGGCAGAAAGTTTTTGACCGACGCATGAAGCAGTGCGAATAGCGCCGCAGACAGCCACACCGCCGAGGTGAAGGTGGTGCGGTGTCGCAGCAGGTTAAACACAAAGCCGCGGAAGAATATCTCCTCGCCGATGGGCGCGGCTACCGCGACCACCAGTATAAACCCCAGCGTGATGATACCGGGCTGAAGCGTCTCCAGCCACGAGTCGAGAGCCACAGTCTGCCGCTCCCAGTCCATCAGACGTTCAAACGCGGCGGCTCCCAGCACCAGCCTCAGCACCCCCATGCTGAGCAGTTCCACCAGCGGGGTAATCAGAAACGCCACGCCACCCCATAACACCCCCTGGCGCACCGCCTGCCAGTTCCATGCCAAACCGAGCCTGTCTGTATCTATCCCGTATTTGCCCAGCGTATACCACATCGCTACCGATACGAAGGCGGCGTTCTGTACGATCAACACAAACAATAACGCCGCCCAGAACAATGGGGCGTTTCGGTCTGCGGTGTAGAACATACGCTCTAACGCGGGAATACTCTGGGGAGAGAAAAGCGCCAGCAAAAGTCCCATCCAGATGGCGACCGCCACCAGCGACGCGAGGGTAAAAAACAGCGCGAGATGAAAACCAATCCAGAGGTCCAGGAAACTCCATCGATCGGCGAGAAGCCCAGGCATCCCCCGACGTACGTAGTAGGTGTGCACGCCCCACACGGCGAGTATGCCCAGCTGCGCCGCCGCGTAAGCCATCAGCAGAAGAAGCGCAATCAGTTCCATGAACGCTGGCATTCCCATCAACCTCTGCCCTGATTATACCGCGTGGACGCGCAGAGGGGAAGCTGGGGGTTAGCCGTCGACATCCAGATACTTCCGCAGCTCACTGGTGGAAAGCGCGCCGGCACGCAGCACTCGCGCTGGGCGCACGGTCACGTCCAGCACGGTAGAGGGCACACCGCCGCCAGTGTATCCCGCGTCTATCATCAGTTCCACCTGTTCCAGCAGGCGAGGTGATACGTCCTCCACCCGTGAAGGCGGTTCCTCACCCGACAGATTGGCACTGGGCGCGACAATGGGTCTGCCAAAAGCCCGTAACAGCGCCAGCGCCACCGGATGGTCAGGTATCCGCACCCCTACGGTATCTGCCCCTGCAGTGACGACATTGGGTACCAGGGCGCTGCGCCAGTAGACGAGCGTCAACGGTCCGGGCATAAAGGCGCGGATGAGGGCTACCAGGTCTTCAGGCACCTCGCGCCATAACAGCCGCAGACCGTCGACGTCCGCTACCTGCACCGGCAACGGCTTGTCCGATGGGCGACCTTTGACCTCCCACACCCGACGCACCGCTTCCTCCGAAAGGGCATCCGCCGCCAATCCGTACACCGTCTCCGTCGGGAAGATAACCAGTCCACCCCGATGAAGAACGTCGGACGCCTGTTGCACCGCATCATTCAGTGAGTCAGGAGAACCCGGTACTACCTGTATTACCTGTGCCATAGTTCTACTCCTTTTGGCAAGATGAACGATACCTTCCCTCCACCACGCGCCCGATGCCTGCGAGGTCGTTGAGAATACGCACCGCCGTATATCCCGACTCTTCCAGCAGGCTGGCGACCGCCTCCGCCTGCCCCATACCGACCTCCATCACGAGCCATCCACCCTCCTGTAGATGGAAATGCGCTTCTGCCGCCAGCCGTCGGTGGAACTGCAGGGCATCACCGCCAGCAAACAGCGCGTGTGGCGGCTCCCAATCGCGCACTTCGGGCTGCAGGCACAGCCGTTCGCTTTCCGCAACATACGGCGGGTTGGAAGCGATGACCTCAAAGCGATGCCCTGCCAGCGGTTGCAGCAGGTCGCCCTGCAGAAAGCACACGCGCTCTGCCACACCGTGACGTTGCGCGTTCTCGCGGGCTACACGCAGGGCGGCTTCGCTGATGTCGGTCGCCCACACCCACGCCTGAGGCAGACTCACCGCCACTGCTACCGCAATACACCCGCTTCCCGTGCCAATGTCCGCCACGGTGGCCGGCTGTTTGGCGAGCACCGCTTCCACAAGCACCTCTGTTTCTGGACGAGGGACCAGCACGTCAGGAGTCACGGCAAACTCCAGGCCGTAGAAGCCCGCTTTGCCCAGAATGTACGCCAGTGGCTCGCGGTGCGCCCGGCGTTCCAGACGAGTCTGCCACTCCTGTATGATATCCCCGCCCACCTCCTCTTCGGGATGAGCGTAGAGATAGGCTCGCCCAACACCCAGCAGGTGCTGCAGCAGCAGCTCTGTGTCCAGACGCGGAGTATCCACGCCCGCCTGTTCGAGAACGCGCGTCCCCTGCACAATCATCTGGTTGATGGTCATTTCGCTCAAATGCTTCCAAGAGGTCCGAACTATTCTGCTGTATCAAAAGATTAGCACAAACCACGGGCCAGTTCAAGATACGGACATCCACGGTATCTGCTTGCAACCGCCAGGTTAATGTGGTATAGTAAAGGTGCAAGTAAATGTAGTATATCAAAATAGTGAAAGCACAGCACCTCAATGCAACCTCGTTTAGTGGTCGAGAAGCGAAAGGTGCTGTGTGAGACGAGGGGCTTTGTGAGGGAAGAAAAGGTGGCAAAGAAGCCACTTCAACATAGACGTTTCTCCGACCGCAGAAAGCCGGGATTTTTGTCAGTTCTGCGGCTTTCCCCTTCGCCCCCAAGGATAGCACATCACACTACAGACGGAGGAAGCGAAAAAGATGCATTTCACCAAACCGTCTCCGCCTTCGGATGACAAACGATGGCGGATTGTGGAAGCCACCATGCGTCGGCATGGGTACAGTCCCAATGCGTTGATTGAAACCCTGCACTCTGTCCAGCAGACCTTCGGGTATCTGGAGACAGAGGCGTTGGAATATGTGTCCAAAGCGCTTCGGGTACCTTTGAGCAAGGTATACGGAGTGGCTACCTTCTACCACTTCTTCACCCTGAAGCCACAGGGCGAGCACACCTGCGTGGTATGTATGGGAACCGCCTGCTACATCAAAGGTGCCCCTCAGGTGGTGGCTGCCATTTCGGAGAAATACCAGATTCAGCCGGGCGAGACCACAGCAGACGGCAAGCTGTCGTTGCTCACAGCGCGTTGTATCGGCGCATGTGGTCTGGCGCCTGCGGTGGTCTTCGACGGCGAAGTGGCAGGTAAGGTAACACCCGACGAGGCACTACAACGGATAGGGAGGTGGACAGACCAATGACCCCAGAGGAACTGCGTAAGCTGGCAGAGTCTCAGGAAGGGGCTCGCCCTGAACCCCGGCACCGCATCAAGATATGCGTCGCGGCAGGGTGTCTGTCCGCAGGCAGCGACCGCGTTCGGGAGGCTCTGCAAAACGAAATCGCCCAGCGCGGACTGGAGGGCGAGTGCGAGGTCAAAGGGGTTGGCTGTCTCGGATTATGTACGGCGGGCCCACTGATGCTCGTCGAACCCGACGGCGTGATGTATCAGAATGTCACCGAGACAGACGCTGCCGACATTGTGCAAAGCCTGGGGAAGAAGCCGGTGGAGCGGCTGGTATGCCCCTCCGATATGTCCTTCTTCACCAAGCAGTACAAGATTGTGCTGGAAAACAGCGGGGTCATCGACCCCGAGAAGATAGAGGACTACATCGCCCGCGACGGTTACACTGCGCTGGCGCGTGTGCTGGAAGACATGTCCCCTCAGGACGTGATTGACGAGATTACCCGTAGCGGACTGCGCGGACGCGGCGGCGCAGGCTACCCAACGGGCTTGAAGTGGAGCACCGTTGCCAAAGCGGGAGGCAGTCGCAAGTTTGTTATCTGCAACGCCGACGAAGGCGACCCCGGCGCGTTCATGGACCGCAGCGTGCTGGAGAGTGACCCACACCGTGTGCTGGAAGGCATGGCGATCGCCGCCTACGCGGTGGGCGCCAGTCAGGGCTTCCTGTATGTGCGTGCCGAGTACCCCCTGGCGGTCAAACGGCTGCGCACCGCTATCCGGCAGGCAGAACGCCTCGGTCTGTTGGGCAACAACATCTGCGGAACCACCTTCAGCTTCCATGTGGACATTCGCCTGGGCGCCGGTGCTTTTGTGTGTGGCGAGGAAACGGCTCTCATCGCCTCCATCGAGGGCAAACGCGGACAGCCCCGTCCACGCCCACCCTACCCGGCGGAGTACGGATTGTGGGGTTATCCCACCCTGATTAACAACGTGGAAACCTTCGCCAACGTCGCGCCCATTATCCGGAATGGGGGCGACTGGTTCGCCAGCATCGGCACGGAAAAGAGTAAGGGTACCAAGGTATTCGCGCTGGCAGGACGTGTGAAGAACACCGGCTTGATCGAGGTACCGATGGGCATCACCCTGCGCGAGATTATCTTCGACATCGGCGGCGGCATCCCCGACGGACATCAGTTTAAGGCGGTGCAGACCGGGGGTCCCTCGGGCGGGTGCATCCCCGAACAGTATCTCGACATGCCCGTAGACTACGAGTCGCTGGCAAAGGTCGGTTCCATCATGGGTTCAGGAGGTATGATCGTGATGGACGAAACCTCCTGCATGGTGGACGTGGCGAAGTTCTTCATGGACTTCTGCGTCACCGAGTCTTGCGGCAAGTGCGTGCCCTGCCGCGTTGGTACCGCGCAGATGTACCACCTGCTGGATAAGATCACCTCCGGTCAGGCAACGATGGACGACCTTGCCCTGCTGGAGGAGCTGTGCGACATGGTGAAGTACACCAGCCTGTGCGGGCTGGGACAAACCGCACCTAACCCTGTGCTGAGCACGCTCCAGTACTTCCGCGATGAGTACATCGCCCACATCGTGGACAAGCAGTGCCCCGCCGGGGTATGCCAGATGCGTCATTAGGAGGAGCATAGATGAATCAGCCAGTTCGCGTCAAAACGCTGAAGATAGATGACCGCGATGTGAGCGGTCGTGAAGACGAGACCATCCTCGAGGTCGCCCGGCAAAACGGCATCTTCATCCCGACGCTGTGCAACCTGGAAGGGCTGACCCCAATCGGCGCGTGCCGATTGTGCCTGGTGGAGATAAAGGGTGTGTCGCGTCTGCTACCTGCGTGCGTGACGCGGGTCGAAGAGGGGATGGAGGTGTACACGCAGTCCGAGCGACTGCAGAAGTACCGCCGCATGGTGCTGGAGTTGCTCTTCTCCGAGCGCAATCACATCTGCTCGGTGTGCGTGGTGAACGGACACTGCGAGCTACAGAGCATGGCGCAGATACTGGGCATGACGCATGTCAGCGTGCCCTACCGTTTCCCGCGCCTGCCGGTAGACGCCAGCCACGAGCGATTCGTGGTGGACCACAACCGGTGCATCCTGTGCACGCGATGCGTGCGCGTGTGCGACGAGATCGAGGGCGCACACACCTGGGATGTGATGGGGCGTGGTATAGACAGCCGCGTTATCACCGACCTGAACCAGCCGTGGGGCGAGTCCGAAACCTGCACCAGCTGCGGCAAGTGCGTGAACGTCTGCCCCACCGGTGCGCTGTTTGAGAAGGGCAAGCCAGTCTACGAGCGGCTGAAGAAGCGGCAGTTTCTGCCCTACCTCACCATGATGCGGGAGGAACGGCGATGAGCAAGAAACGCATAGCAACCGTATGGCTGGACGGCTGCTCCGGTTGCCACATGTCCTTTCTGGACATGGACGAGCGGCTGGTGGAGGTGTTCCAGCAGGCGGATTTAGTATACAGCCCCCTGGTAGACCTGAAGGAGTTTCCTGAAGAGGTGGATATCACCCTGGTCGAAGGGGCAGTGAGCAGTGAGGAAGACCTGCACAAGATCCGAATGGTGCGCGAGCGCACGAAGATACTGGTGGCTTTTGGCGACTGCGCGGTGACCGGTAACGTGCCCTCCATGCGCAACCCGTTCGGCACAAACGCGGTATTACAGCGGGCGTACCTCGAAAACGTCACGTTACACCCGCAGGTGCCGCGTGAGGTCATTCCCGCGCTCATCGAGAAGGCGCGTCCGGTACACGAAGTGGTGAAGGTAGATGTGTTCATTCCCGGATGCCCGCCTTCGGCAGAGACCATCTTCCTCGCGCTCAGCGACCTTCTGGCAGACCGGATGCCGGATATGGCGAAGCTGACGCGCTTTGGAGCGTAGGAGGTAGCAAAATGGCTCAAACGTTGACCATAGACCCGATCACGCGCATCGAGGGACATGCCAAAATCACCATCCAGCTGGATGAACAGGGCATCGTGCGCGATGCGCGTATCCATATCACCCAGTTTCGCGGCTTCGAGAAGCTGTGCGAGGGACGGCGATTCAGCGAAATGCCCGCGCTGACCGCGCGCATCTGCGGTATCTGCCCCGTCAGCCACCTCATCGCCTCCGGCAAGGCGTGCGATGCCCTGCTGGCGGTGCGCATCCCTGAAACCGCAGAGAAGCTGCGGCGCATTTTCAATCTCGCTCAGCTGGTACAGTCGCACGCGCTCAGCTTCTTCCACCTCTCCTCACCCGATTTCCTCCTAGGCATGGACGCCGACCCTGCCGTGCGCAACATTGTGGGCGTGATTCAGGCAAACCCGCAGATGGCGCGCGATGGCATCCGTCTGCGCCAGATTGGCCAGCAGATGATCGAGTGGCTGGCGGGTAAGCGCATCCACCCCTCCTGGATCGTACCGGGTGGGGTAGCCCAGCCGCTCAGCGCGGAGAAGCGCGAGCAGATGCTGGCAAGCATCCCCGAAGGTATCGATATCACCCAGCGCGCTATCGCCTGGTTCAAAAAGACCATGAACCAGTTCAGCGAAGAGATACAGACCTTCGCCAACTTCCCCTCGCTGTTCCTGGGACTGGTGACCGAAACAGGCGCACTGGAACACTACGACGGCGTGCTTCGCGTGGTCGATTCCGCCGGTAACGTCATTGCCGATAAGATCGACCCCAACGATTATGAGCATTATATCGGCGAGGCGGTCGAACCGTGGACCTACCTGAAGTTCCCCTACTACAAGCCGATTGGCTATCCCGAGGGAGTGTACCGGGTGGGTCCGCTGGCGAGGTTGAACCTGATAGACCGGTGCGGTACGCCACGTGCCGATGAGGCATGGGCGGAGTTCCGAGCACTGGAGCGAGGGGCGGTGCTCAGCTCGTTCTACTACCACTATGCCCGCCTCATCGAGATACTCTACGGGCTGGAGCGCATCCAGCAGCTGCTGAACGAACCCGATATCCTGGACACGCGCGTACAGGCGGTAGCCGGCCCCAACCGCAGCGAGGGTATCGGCGTGGCGGAAGCGCCCCGCGGTACACTCATCCACCACTATCGGATCGATAAGGATGGCTTAATCACCTGGGCGAACCTGATTATCGCCACCGGACACAACAACCTCGCCATGAATCGGGGCATCCTGCAGGCGGCGAAGCACTTCGTGAAGGGCGACCAGATTCAGGAAGGAATGCTGAACCGGGTAGAAGCCGTGATACGCTGCTTTGACCCCTGCCTGAGCTGCTCGACGCACGCTGTCGGACAGATGCCCCTGCACATCCAGCTGCTCTCACCCACCGGCGAGGTTCTGGATGAGGTGAGGCGGTAATCGGAGAGGTCTACCATCGGGAGGGCGAACCTGCCGGTGAGTGTCAAACGGCTCGGCAGGAGCCTCGCCCTCCACGCGAACAGGTGTCCAGAGGCAAACATGTCTTGCCCCATTCTGGTCGTCGGTTACGGCAATACCCTCCGGCAAGATGACGGCTTCGGCTGGTGGGTTGCAGAGCGTCTGATTGAGGAACCTGTGGAAGGTGTACAGGTCATCGCCTGCCACCAGCTGACTCCCGACCTTGCCGAGCCGCTCAGTCAATGCCGCGTAGCCGTTTTCGTCGACGCGAGAGAGGGTGAACCCGTGGGTGAGCTGGATTGGGAAACCGTCGCCGCTACACCCTCCGCCAACGCCTCTTTCACTCATTCCGCAGGTCCCGCCGAGCTGTGCCTCATTGCGCAGGCAGTGTACGGTTCGGCTCCGGCGCAGGCATACCTGCTCACCGTGAAAAGTGTGCATTTCGAACACCAGGAGAGGCTGTCGCCCGAAGTGGAAAAGGCTGTAGAACGGGCGACGGCTATGATCAGACGTTTTGTGCTTCGCACCGCTGGCGGTGCGAGCCAGCCCTCATTACCTCTGGAAGGTGACCGGCTGCTCGATTACCACAACGCCTGAGTGTAGTGGGATAGGGTGCGTATCGCCGCCTCGAACACTTTGCCCGCCGTCACAAAATACAGGGTCATATCGCGGCTGGTGGAGGCATCCGCCTTTTTCAGGTCATCGATAGCCCTTTGTTGGAGGGAACCCCGTCCTCTCGCTGAATCTCACGGGCACACCCATTCCGTCGCTCTAACCGGTATATTTTCGGCAACTGTGAGTGTCGTCAGCAGGAGGAAACAGGGTATCGAGGCTTTCAAGCAGGGTTTCCGACGGCTGGCGCGTAATGATTGAGACACAGCGTAACCGCGCCCATCCTAGGAGGTTTGGATGACCGTTGCTGATGCATTTCGTCCTGTGGCTAAACCGTATGCTCTGATATACGACATCGGTTGCATTCTTGCGGGCACATTGTTCATCGCATGGAGTGCGCGTGTCGCGATACCTTTACCGTTCAGCCCCGTCCCTATCACCGGGCAGACGCTGGCGGTGCTACTGATGGCTGTACTGTTAGGCAGTCGTCGCGCCAGCATGTGTGCGGTGACTTATCTTGCCGAAGGCGCAGTCGGATACCCGGTGTTTGCTAAAGGAGCAGCAGGAGTGTCGCACCTGCTGGGGCCCACTGGAGGCTATCTGTTTGGCTTTGTGGCAGCAGCGTATGCGGTCGGACTGTTGGCAGAGCGCGGCTGGGATCGCCAGTATGGCACGGCGCTTGCGGCGATGCTGATGGGCAACGTTATCATTTACCTGTTTGGCTTGCCCTGGCTGGCAGTGTTTGTCGGAGTAGAGCGGACTCTGGCGTTGGGGTTGTTGCCCTTTATCCCTGGCGACGTTGCCAAGCTGCTGGTTGCGACCGCGCTGCTGCCATGGGGACGGAAACTGCTGGCACAGAGCAGGCAATCTAGTGCAGATGGCGATTGTGCCCGCGCGCCAGAGCCATGAACGCGACCATCGCCGCCACCTGCGTCAGAACCGAAAAGGTTACCAGCGCGAGCACCGAGCGGTCATACAGCCAGCCCATCAATGCACTGCCGATAAACCATGCCAGCCCGTAGCCCGTGTGAAAGACACCGAAACCGGTGCCGCGACGTTCGGAGGGAACCAGCTGCGCCACCGCCGCCCGCATCACCGATTCCTGCGCGCTCATGCCGATACCCCACAGAATCGCCCCGGAGACGGCTCCGAAGAATCCGCCCAGAAACGCCAGAGGTGCAAATCCGGCGGAAATCACCGTCGCGAGAATCAGCGTGTAAAAACCGATGCGGTCAAAAAGCCGTCCCAGCACCAGCGCACCGATGGCATCCACACCCATCGCCAGCGCATAAAACAGCGCGATATGGCTGGATGCCACCACACCTGTCTTGCCGAAGTGATATGCCATCAGGGGGAAGTCCGCATAGCCTGCCGCCACCAGTCCGACCGCGCCCAGATACAGCCAGTAGGTCTGGCTGAAGCCGCGCGTTTGCAGGGGAACCGCTTTGGACTCCAGCTCCTGCGGACGGGGAAACTGCAGCCTGGCTACAGTGAGCGCCATCAACGCCAGTAACGCGGGTACCAGTAACACGGCAAACCCCAGCCGGTAATCGTTGCGATAGGAAAGCACAGCAAAGACAATCAGTGGTCCCAGCACCGCACCTATCTGGTCCATCGCCTCATGCAGACCGAACCCCCAGCCATGCCCCATCTGCCGGGTGGCGTGGGAGAGCATGGCGTCGCGTGCCGGAGTGCGGATGGCTTTGCCGAGCCGTTCCACCACAATCAGCGTGGATGCCAGCAACCAGTGTCCAGCCAGCGCGAGTAAGGGCACTGCCAGAAGGTTCACTGTGTAGCCCGTGAAGGTCAGCAGCCAGTAGCGGCGGGTGCGGTCACTGAGGTAGCCCGAGACCAGGCGCAAGGCGTAGCCTGCCAGCTCCCCCAGCCCGGAGACGAAGCCCACCACTGCGCCACTCGCGCCCAGTGTACCCAGGAAGGGTCCGGTGATGCTGCGTGCGCCCTCGTAGGTCATGTCTGCGCAGAGGCTCACCAGCCCCAGCAGGACGACGAAAAACACCGGGCGCGACAGCTTTTTCACGAAGCATACGCCTCCTCTGCCAGCGTTGGAAACAGCTTCTCGTGCAGGCAGTTCGGCTCCTGCCCCATTTCACCACCAGCACATGACAGGGCACGTGCGCGACAATCGAAGATGCCGTGCTACCGAACACCCGCTCGTGCAATGTGGAATGCCCCTGATGTCCGCTAGCCAAGCGCTCGGTTTGGTAAAAACCAAGCCCAACAGCACCATCGCAGCTAGGTTGGATAGAAAGCAGGCGATCAGCATCCGTCTCCCCAAAGGTATATGGTTCATACCGGTATCCACCAACACGGTGTATACGATGGCAATGGAGGTAGGCGCCAGTGCCACACCCGCAAGGAGCGAGGCACTCCATGTCCACCCGATGATCCACCGAACCACCGCCACTTCAGTGACCAGCGCAGCCAAGAAAGAGAGCATTGCCAACGCAAATGCCCCCCTTCCACTCGCTGCATAGCACGTGCCAATCGGTTTCCGCGCCTGCCAGAAAGGTGAGCAACACACCACCCAGCCCTGCCAGAAAGTGAATCCACTCGTTGGTCTGAATATATAGCAAGTTGCCTCCCAGCACACCGAACAGGATTTCCGCCAGCGCGACGCTCAGTGCCAGCCTCACGGAAACCAGTGAAGCGGCAAGTGCCAGAGCTATCCAGATAAACGCTGTCCACCAGACGTTCATTGTCTCCCAGACTCCTCCTTATCGCTTCGGCAGGAAATGCATCTGCGCGATGTCCTGCGCGTGTTTCAGTTCGCGTTCCATGGTGCGTTGCAGCCGGCGCAACGCCTCACGCTCGTCCTCGCTCAGTTCGCCGTACCGCTTCTCGAACCGCTCGGGATCCAGCTCTGGCAGGATCGAGTCGTGCAGACTGCCCAGCAGTAACCGCAGCCAGTAGTAAGTGGTCTCTATCGGTTCCGGCTGGTCGTGCTGCTTGGTCAGGTCGGGAACCAGGCGGCTGAGCGCATCGTGGTAGCTGTCCACCAATCTTTCGAGGGCTTCCTGCAGCATCCGCCACTGTGAAGGGGGCAGAGGAGTGAGCCGTTGCCCGCCGCCAGAGGGTGAGATACCCATCCAGCCCGCCTGCGTGATACGGCTGACAGTGTCTTCCAGTTGCACCAGCAGGGCAAAGAGATGTCTGCGGTGACTATCGTTCATGGTGCACCTCCTCGGCAAAAACGCCGTAGAGTTTGTGAATCGCCCGCCTCCAGCTGCCCACCTCATCGCCCCACGGCTCATGCTGGTAGCGGTAGTCGTGCTTGCGGATGACCTCCTGCAGCTGCGCCCGCATGGTCTGCCATCGCTGCCTCTCGTTGGCGATAAGCCACGCCTGTACTTCCGGCGTCGCGCTCTGCAACACACTCCGCAGGTGAGGCAGGCAAAGCCCTTTGCTTTCCTCATAGTGTGCCCGCCATTCTACCTGACGAAGCAGCTGTGTCAGCAGATTTGCCGCCTGCGCCACATCGTGCGCCTGTGCGTCACATAGAAGGCAATCCCGCGCGCTGCGCGCCCGTTCGGAGGGGGCAGTGAGCGATGCGTGCGCCAGCACGTCTTCGGCGATGATCGACAGGGAGAGCACATCTGCCCGTGAGAGCACCAGCGCGGCGTGGTAGGTGCACAAACCCTTACCTTCGCGCAGAGATTGCCGCCATAGCGGGTCGTTGACATGCTCCCTGAAGAGCGCGTCTACCCGGCGCAACAGGTGCCGATGCGCCAGCCAGCACAGGGCGCATTCACCTTCCCGCAATGCCTCTTCCAGTGCCACCTCCGGCAGATGCATCATTCACCCTCATAAACGCAAAAATGGCTCACTGTTCACACGAACAGGAGCCATTAGCCAAATCGGCGGTTCGCCCTTTCACTCAAAGGGCGGGCGGACCTCCATCGCCCTCTACGTTGTGCGCTTCTATTATACCACAATAAGCCGTGGGACTGCTGCAGAAGTCAGAATTTGCGGTAGAATGTAAACACCAGTTATTTGGCATAGCTAAAAATATCCACTTCACAGGGGATGCGGTATAATGGAAATCGCAGATGCAATGTGGCTCTTGCCTACAACACAAAGGGGTGGAAACATGGAAGGCTCACGAACAGACTTTGTGGTGCGCCTGGCGGGAGAGTCGGGCGAAGGGGTGCTGAGCCTCGGTGAGATGCTAACGACGGCGTTAGCGCGATTGGGCTATGAAGTATACACCTTCCGCACCTATCCTGCCGAGATTAAAGGGGGCACCGTGCTGTATCAGGTGCGTGTTGCAGACCACGTGCTTCTCTCCTACGGCAGTCGTGTGGATGTATTTGTGGCACTGAACGAGGAGGGTTATCGTGACAACATCGCCTCGCTGCGCGCGGGGGGCACGCTGATTTACGACAGCGACAATGTGCCCACCCATGACCTGCCCAACCACCGCGTGATCCCCGTTCCCATTGGCACGATAGCCAAAGAGACAGGCTCGATACTCACCAAGAACATGGTGGCACTGGGGGTGATTCTACGCTATCTTGGCGCGCCGGTGGAAGCGGGCGAAAAGATTGCCGAGCAGACCTTCAAGCGGAAAGGCGAAGAGGTCGTGCAGAGAAACTATCAGGCGCTGCACGCGGGATACCACTACGTTTCCGAGCATATAGACCGGTGGACTCCCCTGCTCGCGGGCATAGACAGGGGCAACCCCGATCGCCTCATCATCAACGGCAACGAGGCGATAGCGCTGGGAGCCATCCATGCGGGGGTCGGCGTGTACGCGGGTTATCCCATTACCCCTGCGACGGACATCATGGAGGTGCTGGCGCCGGTTTTGCCTCGCTTTGGTGGAGTGGTTATCCAGGCGGAAGACGAAATCTCGTCGCTGGGGATTGTTCTGGGTGCGTCCTTCGCGGGCAAGCGCGCCATGACCGCGACATCCGGACCCGGCTTTTCGCTGATGGTCGAGCAGATTAACCTCGCGGCGCAGGCGGAAATCCCGGCGGTGATTGTGGACGTACAACGGGGAGGCGCAAGCACGGGTCTACCCACGAAGACCTCTCAGGGTGACCTGAATATCGCCCTGTATGGCGTGCACAACGAGTCGCCGCGCGTGGTGATGGCGCCGACCAGCGTGGAAGACTGTTTCTATCTGATTCAGCACGCCTTCAATATCGCCGAGCGCTACCAGCTGCCGGTCATCGTGCTGTCCGACCAGTCGCTGGCGCACCGTCGCTGTACCATCCCGAAGCCTGATCTGGCGCGCGTGCCGCGCTGGGAGCGCATCATGCCGGATGTCAGCACCAATGGCCATTACGCCCGCTATGCCATCACAGAAACCGGCGTCTCGCCCATGGCGATACCCGGCGTGCCACACAAAGCCTATATGTCGACAGGTATCGAGCATAACGAGTGGAGCGACCCCACCTACACGCCCGAAAACCTGCAGGCGATGAAATCCAAGCGATTCCGCAAGCTACAACACCTCGGCGAGCAATATGCGGAACAGTTTGTGCGCGTGTGGGGCGAGCCCGAGGGGGCGGACGTGGGCATCATCGGCTGGGGTTCCACCGAGGGAGTCATCCGCGAAGCCATTCAGCTGGCGCAACAGGAAGGCGTGAAGGCGGCAGCCCTGTACCCGAAGATGCTGATGCCCCTGCCGGTGAAGTGCATGGAGGAGTTCGCCAGCAAGGTCAAAAGGGTGCTGGTGCCGGAAAAGAACTTTACCGGTCAATTCGCCGCCTATCTGCGTTCGCAAACGAATATCGAACCGTTTTCCTACGCGAAGGATACGGGTTTGCCCTTTGACCCGGAAGAAATCAAAGAAGAAATCATCCGCGTTGCCCGGATGTGAGAGAGGAGACAGAGAATGGCAGAGACACAGACCTTATCCATACAAACCCAGCCCGTCCAGCGCCAGCCGAAGGACTACAGAAGCCATCTGGAGCCTATCTGGTGCCCCGGCTGTGGCGACTATGGCGTGCTGAACGCCCTGCTGAAAGCCATGAGCCAGCTGAATCTGGATCCCGACAGGACGGTGCTGGTCTCAGGTATCGGATGCTCCAGCCGAACGCCCAGCTTCGTGGCGACATACGGCTTTCACGGAGTACACGGGCGTATCCTGCCGGTAGCAACAGGCATCAAGCTGGCAAACCCCGAACTAACGGTCATCGGAGTGGGCGGGGACGGCGATGCCTACGCGATTGGCATGGAGCATTTCCCCCACGCCGCCCGACGCAACATCGACATCACCTACATCGTGATGAACAACCAGATTTACGGTTTGACGAAAGGACAGACCTCACCCACCAGCTCGCACGGCTTTGTGACCAAGACCACCCCCTTTGGCAACGTAGAGGGCATGTTGAACCCGCTACAAATCGCCATCGTGTCGGGAGCCACCTTCGTGGCGCGCGGTTACTCCGGCATGCCCAATCATCTGGCGCGCCTCATTTCGGAAGCCATCCGGCATCGCGGTTTCGCGCTGGTGGACGTGTTCAGCCCATGCGTGACCTTCAACAAGGTGCAGACCTACGACCACTATAAAGGTAAAGTATACGAAATCCCCGAAACGCACGACCCGACGGACAAGTACGCCGCGCTGCGGCTGGCGGAGGAAGAGAATCCGTTCCCCGTCGGCATCCTGTATCGGGTGGAGCGCCCCACACTGGATGAAGAACTCGCCCACATCCAGCAGCAGGCATATACCGAGAACGCCAGCGTGGAGCAGCTGTTTAAGCGGTACATGTAGGGCAGTGGGAGCACAGAGCAGGGGAGATGCTACAGCGCATCCTCCCCTGCCCTACCGACGAATTGAGGGGATGGGAGGCATCACTACTCCTCTCCCGTCTCACCGAAGTTTTTGACCAGCACGCCGAAGTCGAACAGCGTCACCTTGTCCGCCCCCGTCGGCGCAGCGAATATCCACGACACCGACGAGACCACCGCCACCTCCCCGCGCAGCCAGTGGTTCGCTTTCGCCTGAACTGTATACGCCCCCGCGGGCAAGGTCAATTCCACTTCCACCACATCCGTCGGGGCAGTGGTCTCCACCACTTTGACGTATACCGGCGCAGCGGGGTTACTCTCCGTGCCCACTCGCCTGGTGCGAAGCTCCACCCGCAGCACCCGCGTGGCGTGTCTGCACATTTATAAGATGGTAAATCTTGCGAGGTTGTATCAAGGAGGAAATGGGGTGGTTTTGTGAAGCATATTTTACATTCAAATTAGCCAGCAGACGGAGATGAAGCACCTTACGGATAACCCCTTGCCCCGTGCCATCGTCTAAAATGCGCAAAACCGTGCAAAGGAGGACGGAAACATGCGCACTCCCGCGCTGGTGATGGTGTTGCTGCTGGGGTTTGCGGTCCCCCTGCTGGCGCAGGGCATCCTGATACCCGTCGCCGACGGTTCTCCCCGTGATACGCGCGTTCCGTTGCCCTTCCGGGTGAAACAGCATCTGGTCAACGTCTCCATCCGCGACGGCGTGGCAGAAACGACCATCGAACAGACCTTCGTGAACCTCACCGAGGTCGCGCAGGAGGCGGAATACTGGTTCCCTGTGCCGGAAGGGGCGGCGGTCACCCGCTTCACGCTGACGGTCGGCGATAGGGCGGTAGAAGCGCGCCTGCTGCCCAAAGAGGAGGCGCGACGCATCTACGAGAACATCGTCCGCCGCCGAAGAGACCCCGCCCTGCTGGAGTTCGCCGAGCGCAACGTGCTGCGGGCGCGGGTGTTCCCCATTCCCCCAAAGGGCGAGCGGCGCATCCAGTTGCGCTACACGGAAACCCTGCGGCGCGAGGGCGAGGTCAACCGCTACCTGCTTCCCCTGCGAGCCACCCGCGCGGCTACCCGCCCGACGGACCCGGTGGGCTACGTGCGGGTGCGAGTGGAGATTGCCACCGTCGCACCGCTGACCAACGTCTACTGCCCCTCGCATTCGGAAGCGGTGGTCAAGCGTGAGGGAGCGAACCGCGCCACCATCGAGTGGAGCGCAGAAACCATTATCCCCGAGCGCGACCTGCAGGTATACTACACCACCTCCACCGAGCAGTACGACCTGCGCGTGCTGACCTACCGCACCACGGGCGACGGCTACTTCCTCCTGCTGCTTGCCCCTAACGGAGGCCAGCAACCGCCCCGAATGCCCCGGCACCTGGTGTTCGTCTTCGACCGCACGGGTAGCATGGGGGGCGACAAAATCAAGCAGGCGAAAGAGGCGCTGGCGTATTGTGTGCGCAACCTGCAGCCCGAAGACCGATTTAACGTCATCCTCTTCAACGAGCAGCCGCAAAAGCTGTTCGACGGGCTGGTACCCGTCACCCGCGAGAACGTCGAGAAGGCGGTGCGCGAAGTCGAGGCACTGACCGCACAGGGAGGCACCAACATCGCCGACGCCCTGCGCGAAGCGTTGCGTCTGTTCCCCAACGAGCAGAGGAATGTGCTGCAGGCAGTGGTGTTCCTGACCGACGGCTTGCCCACCGTGGGCGAGACCGACCCTCAGCGCATCCTGAGCGCCGTTGACGAGATGAACCAGAGCCGTCGCGTGCGCGTTTTCGCCTTCGGCGTGGGCTATGATGTCAACGTGAATCTGCTGGACACGCTGTGCCAGCGCAACCGGGGGATTGCCAGCTACGTCCGCCCCGAAGAGAACATTGAAGCGCGCGTCTCCGCCTTCTACAACGCCATCAGCGTGCCGGTGCTGGCAGACCTAAAGCTGTTCTGCGAAGGTGTCGATGCGTATGACCTTTACCCGCGCGACCTGCCAGACCTTTTTGCCGGTGACCAGGTAGTCGTCGCCGGTCGCTACAGGGGCAGTGGGCGTGGCGCCGTGGTGCTGGAGGCGATGTCTCGCCAGCGACAGGAGCGCATCCGGCACGTGGTGGACTTCCCCGACCGCGCCGAGAGCATGGACTTCATCCCGCGCTTGTGGGCAATGCGCAAAATCGGCTATCTGATGGACGAGGTGCGCCTGCGTCGCAATCAGGAGGTCATCGACGAGATTGTGCGCCTTGCCAGAGAGTACGGCATCGTCACCGAATATACTTCCTTCCTGATCGACGAGGACATGATTCTGGCACGGGGCGACGACCGACGAGTGTCCTTGCGAGCGAGGGAATTCGTCACGATGCTGCTGATCTCTGGTCTGACCCTGGGCAAGGGAGCAGTAGATGCCAGCGTGCGAGCTCAGGCACTGCAACGGCAGGGTACTGGAGGTGCAGCGGCTCCGCCCGCCATGGCTGGACTGCCGGGAATACCAGCGCAGAGTCACGAAAGCCTCGGACTGTTGGTTGCACCCGACGGCACAGCCCAGCGCGCCCAGCAGGTGGTGCGCAACATCGGCGGGCGTACCTTCTACCAGCAGGGCAGGCAGTGGATGGACAGCCGCTATCAGAGCGGACAGCAGGTGATTAAGGTGCAGGCGTTCAGCGACGCGCACTTCGCCCTGTTGCGCAGACGTCCTGAGCTGCGGCAGTACCTGTCGCTGGGCGAGGAGGTGCTGGTGCAGCTGGAGCGCGTAGCGGTGCAAATCGCACCGGATGGCAAGACCGACCTGACGGAAGACGAGTGGCGGTTGATCGAGGCGAGGGCGTAGTGGAGATGCTGGTGTCCGGCGTATCGCCCGAAGGGCGAACCTCCGGGGGAGCCGCAACTGTTGCCGGGCGACCGCGCCGGTAGCCCAGCACCCCAATCTAAATCGTTTAAGGGCAGGAATCAGACGCAGGCAGATGGAAATATTTCTTCTAAGGGTATCACGCTTCTGCGGTGTTTACCATGCGTTTTCCGTATGGACCTGCGGCTCTGAGTATGCTCGTTCTATCGATACTTTCGGCGGTGTGGCTGGCATTCAATCCCATTCCGCCGAAGAAAGCCACGCTGGTGATGTGGACGTTCGCCAAAACGCACTATGACGCCTACAAGCAGGCGATACCCTCGTTTGAAGCCAAACATCCGGGCGTGAAGGTAGACCTGCAGCTGGTCTCATGGCAGGCGGTGACCTCGCGCTTGCAGGCGGCGTTCCTCTCCGACCTCGATGTGCCCGACCTGGTGGAGGTGGAAATCAGCGCGGCGGGCAGTTTCTTCCGCGGACCACTCAAGGACGTCGGCTTCCGCGACCTGACCGACCGCATCAAGCAATCGGGGTTATACGACCGCATGGTGCAGGCACGATTTGCCCCTTACACCAGCCGCGGGCGCATCTTTGGGCTGCCGCACGACGTCCATCCCGTGATGATTGCCTACCGCCGCGACATCTTCGACCAGCTGGGCATCGACGTGAGCAAAATCCAGACGTGGGATGACTTCATCGCTGTGGGGCGAAAGGTCACCATCCCAGGCAAACGCTACATGCTGGAGCTGCCCGACAGCGAGTCCAGCCGTTTCGAACCCCTGCTGTACCAGCGCGGCGGCGGTCTGTTCGACCCACAGGGCAACTGCATCATGGACAACGAAATCGCGGTGCAGACCATGCTCTTTTACGTGCCGCTGGTTGCCGGACCCAACCGCATCGCCAGCGACCTGGGTGGCGGGCAAATCTTCACCCGCGCGGTAGAAGACGGCTACTTCCTGTGCATGATCACCCCTGACTGGCGTTCCAAGACCATCGAGGTGGACGTGCCCAAAATGCGCGGTAAGATGGCGCTGATGCCTCTGCCTGCGGTTTATCCGGGCGGCAGGCGCACCAGCACCTGGGGCGGCACGATGATAGGCATTACCAAACACTGCAAATACCCCGATCTGGCGTGGGAGCTGGCACTGCATCTTTACCTGAACAAAGACGACCTCGCACAGCGGTTCCGAGACACCAACATTTTGCCTCCCGCGAAGGACGCCTGGGATCACCCCGCCTACGATGAACCGCGCCCCTACTGGAGCAATCAGCCACTGGGCAGGCTGTACGCGCAGCTGGCGCCCGATGTGCCGTTCCAGTACACCAGTCCCTTTATCGGCACGGCGAAGGGCAAGCTCAGCGAGGCGCTGGTGGCGTGCGTGCAATATTACAAGCAAAACGGTGACAAAGGCTTCGAGGAGTTCGTGCGCAAACGCCTCAAACAGAGCGCAGACGAAGTACGAAGACTGATGCGGAGGAACCCCTACTGATGGCAACCCGACCTACCGACATCTCGATTGCGCCCGCGCGAGCCGTGCGCACCTCGCGCTGGTTCGTGCTGCAATATAAGATGGCGCCCTACCTGTTCGTATCGCCGTTCCTGATACTGTTCGCCATCTTCGGCGCGTACCCTATCGTCAAGAGCCTGATACTCGCGTTTTACGCCACAAACGGTCCGAAAAGCGCGGTGTTCGTGGGGTTGCAGAACTTTATCTTCCTGTTCTCCGACCGCGATTTCCATAAGGCGGTGTGGAATACTGCCGTTTTTGCCTTCTGGTCGGTGTTTCTGCAACTGCCGTTGAGCCTGGGCCTCGCGCTGTTGCTGAACAGCCGCTGGGTGCGCGGGCGCGAGATTCTGCGCCTCGCCTTCTTCTCGCCCAATCTGCTGGGGCAGGTGTTTGTGGGCGTGCTGTTCAGCGTGCTGTTCATCCCGCAATACGGGCTGGTCAACCGTTTCCTGCACTTCATCGCCGGCGTGCCGCTGGACACCAAATGGCTGGCGAACCCCAATCTGGTGATGCCTGCCCTGGTGTTGACGTCGCTGTGGATGTACGTGGGCTTCAATATGATTTATTTCCTTGCCGCGCTGCAGGCGGTGGATAAAGACCTGTACGAGGCGGCGACGGTGGACGGCGCCAACGCCTGGCACCAGTTCTGGGCGGTGACCCTGCCCGGCATCAAACCGGTGGCGGTGTTCGTCCTGGTGATGAGCACCATCGGCTCGTTCCAGCTGTTCGAACTGCCCTGGATTATGCTCAATAACTCCGCCGGTCCCGACCAGGCGGGTCTGACCATCGTGATGTACCTCTATCAGACAGGCTTTATTACGGGCGATCTGGGCTACGCTTCGACCGTTGGATGGACGCTGGCTCTGGGCGTGCTGATGATTAGCCTGGTGCAGATGCGCGTGACGGGCGCGTGGAAGGGGGGAGACTGATGAAGACTTTTCAGCGAGTCGCTCGCTTCGTGGTCAACCTGTCTCTGCTGGCTTTTGCCGCCCTGACGCTGACGCCGATGGTGTGGCTGCTGGCGGCAACGCTCAAATCGCCCGATGACCTGTTCAGCTACACCTTCTTCGCGCCACGCCTCAGCACCTATAACTTCCGCGACCTGTTCAGCACCGTACCCTTCCACCGCTATATGATAAACAGCATCTTCGTTGCCAGCACGATGGTCATTGTGCAGCTGTTCTTCTCCTCGCTGGCGGGCTTCGCGCTGGCAAAGTACGACTTCAAAGGTAAAAAGCCCATCATGATTCTGATGCTTTCCACCATGATGTTGCCCAGTCAGGTGTTGATGGCGCCGCTGTACGAACTCATCTACCGAATGGGGCTGGTGGACAGCTACGCAGGGCTGGTAGTGCCCGGCGCGGTCAGCGTGTTCGGCATCTTCCTGTTCCGTCAATCCATCCTGCAAGTACCCGATGAGCTGCTCCACGCGGCGCGAATCGACGGATGCTCGGAGTTCCGTATCTACTGGGACATCGTGATGCCTGTCTCCCGCCCGATGATTGGCGCGTTTTGCCTCATCAGCTTTATGGGTACATGGAACAGCTTCCTCTGGCCCCAGATCATCCTGCACAAGACCGAACGGTTCACCCTGCCCATCGCGCTGAACCAGCTGGTGGGGTTATATCAACAACAGTACGGCACGCTGATGGCGGGCACTTTGCTGAGCGTGCTACCGGTGATTATCCTCTTCATGTTACTGCAGAAGGAGTTCATTGCGGGACTGACCGCCGGAGCCGTCAAGGGGTAAACCGCTTAGCAGGTGTTTCAGCATGGTCGGGCTGCCCACCAACGCTAAGCGGCAACGGGTGTTTACCCTCTACGGTTGATGGCACTGATTACAGTATTTGACATCATGGCAGGTAGCGCACTGCGCTGCCTGCAGCTTCTTCACTCCAGTGTAACCTTTCCAGCCCCGCTGTTGCCCCAGTTTAGCGTGCGACTCGCCAAAATCTGGCGGATGCGGCATGGGCACCTTGTGGCAGTCCATGCAGGCGTTGCGCCCGTGACACACCTGACAGCTCGCGCCACTATCGGTGATGCGGCGGGGATGCTCCTTGCGGAAGTCCTCCGTGTGGGAGGAGGGGCGCATCTGGTGGCAGGTCTGGCAGGTGTCGGACTGGAAGTTGTGGCACCGCTGGCACAGCGCCGGGTTCTGATGCCCGACCTGCGCGTGCTTCTCGTCCCAGCCTTCGGGATGTGGCATCGGTACGCCGTGACAGTTCTGGCACGACTGCGGCGTGTGGCAGTGACTGCACAGCTGCCTCATGGTCTCTCCCGACCAACGCATTTTGTCGCCCAGCTCGTTCAACTTCGCCCCATGCTGTCGCAACCACTGGGTATCGTGGCGCATGACCTTGTGGCAGGTCTCACAGTAGTCCGGTGAGTGACAGGTGGCGCACATCTCCGGTCGCTCGGCGGCGTTGCCAAAGTGGAACTTCAGCCACTGGGCATCGTGTGAGCTGGGGCGGCGGTTCTGATGGCATGCCTGACAGAAGAACGGCTTATGACAGTCGCTACAGCTGCCGGGGTCTTTGCGCACCTCGAACTTGTGGTTCACGAACCAGTTCTCCTCGAAGTGCGAAGCAGGTTTCTCGGGCTCCGTCGGCGGAATGGGCGGCATTTTGGAGTTTGGGCCGATGCTGACGATATATGCCACCAGCGCATCTTCCTGTTCCCTGGGCAGCTGGTAGGCAGGCATGATAGTATGGGCGTTATGGGCGGACGGGTTGCGCAGCAGGGCACGCACCATCTCCGGGTCGCGTTTGCCTCCCAGACCCAGGTCGGGCCCTACGGGCCCGCCGCCGCCGTTGATGCCGTGACAGGAGTAGCACTTCAGCTCCACAAAAATCTGCTGCCCGCGCTGCTCCAGAGGGGACAGCCGCTCTGGCTGCGGCAGGGCTTCCATCCCCTTCACGTTAAGCGCGACGATCGCCAGCAGTACCAAAGTACCTGCACTCAGTGCCTTCAGTCGCTTCCTCGGTTGACGCTCGGGATTGCGCTCCACAAAAGGCACCACAAGCAGCAACAGCAGCAGGATGGTCGGCAACACAAACGAGCCCACGAACTCTAAATGAGGCGGGAAGAGGTTGACCAGCTCGTGCATCCATAGCACATAAAAATCGGGATGTGGCTTGTATGCCGTGTCTAAGGGATTCGCACGCGGCTCGAGCGGCGCAGGGAACCGCAACGATAGCCCGATGAGCAACACCGAGAGGATGAGGGCTCCCACGGCAATACGAGCGGTGTGGTCGGGGTATAGCATTTGCGTGTGCGGCACACTGGCTTCCTCAGTAACCTGCACACCCGGTGGCGTTACCCCCAGACGGCGCACCTGTATCACATGCCATGCAGTCAGCAGGAAGACCAGCGCAGGCAGCACAAACACGTGCAACACAAAGAAACGCATCAGGGTGACCGCGCCCACCGTGTCGCCGCCACGCAGAAAGGCAGCCACGGACGGGCCAATCAGTGGGATGCCCTCGGCAATCTTCAGACGCACCACCGTGCCCCAATACGCCTTTTGGTCCCACGGCAGCGCATAGCCGGTTAATCCAAAGCCAATGACCACTAACAGCAGCAACACTCCGCTAACCCATATCATCTGGCGGGGACGCTTGTAGGCTCCCCACAGAAACACCCGGACGATATGGATGATCACCAGCAGCACGATAAGCCGTGCTGCCCAGTAGTGCAGGGCGCGGATGAACTGTCCGGCAGGCAAATAATGTTCGATATATTGCACCGAAGCGTAGGCCTGGTCTGGGGTAGGACTATAGTAGAACATCAGCGCGCCGCCAGTGAGGAACAGTATGACCAGTGTTATCAGCGTCAACGCCCCGAAGATGTGCCACCAGCCTACCCCTTGGGGCAGAGGCTGCGCCCAGAAACGCCCCCAGGCGCTGATAACGCCGGTCTCCCGCTCCAGCCAGTCAAGCAGCTTGCGCAACATGGTTATCTACCTCCTTGCGACGCGCTATACGTTATCCAGGCGCACATACAGCGAGCCACCTTCCACCTTGTACGGGTACTGCACCAGAGGGCGTGGGGGCGGACCCTGTATCACCTTACCATCCGCGTCGAAATACGCGACGTGGCACGGGCAGTAGAAGGCGCTCTTACTTGCTTCCCAGCGCACCGCGCAGCTGGCGTGAGTACAGATATTGGAAAGCACCTTGAGCGAGCCATCTGTGCCGTTTACCACATACACTGTGCTGCGAACGGTGCGGATAACCCAGCCATCCCGTCGCTGATAGCTCAGGGTCACCGCTTTGGGTTCGCCTGCAGGAAACTCTTTGATTTCGCCAACCTTAATCCATGGCGACTTTTGTTTGCGAAAGGCAGGAACAATCACCATCGCCAGCACGGGAATGCCATACGCGAATGCCAAAACAGTTCCCAATGCTTTCACCAGAAATGCCAGCCACTGACGGCGTGTGACTTGCTGTTCCATGCTTGCTGCTCCCTCACTCCTCAATCCGTTGCCCCAGAACTGCTGTTCTGCTCCCGTTTTCCGGAACCCTCCCAGGCAAGCCAACCGGGCTTGTCTATCCAGATGTATCCAACAACGTGAACGGCGCTGCTAATTAGAGTTCTACATCAATATATATTTTATCATATCTAGAGGGATTCCTTCCATTGAGCCATTGAGAAAGAGGATGACAGGGGAGCCGCGGTCGCCCCTGTCGGTTGGCGACAGGGGCATGGCGAACGATTACACCCGGAACAGCTCGTAGGCGTGGCGCAGGGCGGCGAAGGTATCGTTGCCCTTGGGGATGAACTCGTGCCCTACCCAGCGGTCGTAGCCCGTCTCCTGGATGGCGCGGGCGATGGCGGGGTAGTACAGCTCCTGCGTCTCGTCCATATCGTTGCGCCCGGGGTTGCCAGCGGTGTGCATGTGCCCGATCCACTGAATGTTCTGGCGGATGGTGCGGATGATATCGCCTTCCATAATCTGCATGTGATAGATGTCGTACAGCAGCTTCACCGCGGGCGAACCCACCATCTGGCACACCTTCACGCCCCATGCAGTGCGGTCGCATTGATAGTCCTTGTGGTCGACTTTGGAGTTGAGCAGCTCCACCACCAGCATCACCCCAGCCTCTTCCGCCGCTTTGGCGACCAGTTTCAGTCCCTCAGCGGTGTTTTCCGCGCCGCGCTCATCGTCCAGCCCGTTGCGGTTGCCCGAGAAGCATACCAGATTGGGGATGCCATACTTCTTCGCCAGTTCGATGTTGCGGTGCAGTTCCTCGGCGATGCGTTGATGGTTTTCGCGCCGATTCAGCCCATCGGTCAGCGAGGCGTGCCCCACATAGCTGGCTATTTCCAGCCCGTGCTCCTTGACCATATCCAGTATCTCGGTCGGGGCGAGGTCGACCCCATCGTATCCGATGGATTTTGCCCCTTGGAGCAACTTCGCGGCATCGCCACCGATATCTGGTCGCCCGGCAAAGCACCACCACGAGAACGACTGTTTGAACGCCATCACCTTTCCTCCTGACGCACGGTTTATGTGGAGGGGGTTCTCTGTTCGGCAGAAGGATTCCTGCAGCCTCTCGTCTTGCTGAACAGTGTGAGGCTTTCGGAGACTATTCGCTCCCATCACGCCAATCGTCAGCGAAATACCCAGTTTCTGCCCTTTACAGCTGGCTTTTGGTGTAGGGTGCTACTTATCCGGCATCAGGCGCAGGGAGGGGTCTTGCTCCAGGTATTCGTGGAAGTCGATCATCTCATCGATGGTAATCGGTCCGAGTTTTTCCACCCGCTCTTTCTCCGAGGGGGTGAGTTCGTTGGCTTCGCCGCGCAGCAGTCGCTCGTTCCATGCCTCCTGCCGGATGAACTGCTCGCCGAGCCGCTTGCATTTGGGACACCGGTAACGGATATACACAAAGTTCGAGCCGACTCGACGCAGGTAGTAGCCCCGCTGCACCACATCCTTTTCGTAGATGCGCTGCCCGCAGGAGCAGAAGATACCGGTTCGCATGTTCTGAGAGTCTTCCATCGTCGTTTCTCCTTGTCAGGAGGTGATATGCCACATGCGCGGCACAAAATAGTTGCTGTAGGTGTTCATGGCGAAGCGGTCGGTCATACCTGCCAGGTAGTCGCACACCGCCTGCGCCAGAGCCTCCACACTGGTATTATCGGTCAATCGCCGCCCGCTCTGTGGTAACAGCTCCGGATGCTCCATATAGAAGCGGAACAGTGCCTTCAAGATACCCTTCGCCTTTTGCAGCTCCTTCAAGCCGATAGCCTCTTCCTGATACACCCGTTCAAACAGGAACTCTTTCAGCCTGTCTGTCGCCTGCTGTACGGGGACGCTCATACAAACGTGAGCGCACCCCAGGCTGTTTTCAATCACATCCAGTACCATAGACTCGATGCGCTCAGACGAAGTTTCACCAAGCAATTGGACGCACTCTGACGGTAAATCGTTCGGCTGAATGACCCTCGCCCGAATGGCATCGTCGATGTCGTGATTCACATAGGCGATTCGGTCGGCGATGCGCACTACCTGTGCCTCCAGCGTGCATTCATCGGGCAGAAGGTCGGCGTCGAGGTCGGCTCTACCTTTACTATGGTACAGGATACCTTCCCGCGTCTCGTGGGTCAAGTTCAGTCCCCTGCCCTCTCGCTCCAGCACGTCCACCACGCGCAGGCTCTGCTCCCAGTGGCGGAAGCGTTTGCCGGGCAGATATTCCTGCAACACCTCGTCCAGCGCCTGCTCCCCCGCGTGTCCAAACGGCGGATGCCCCAAATCGTGCGCCAGCGCGATGGCTTCGGTCAGGTCTTCATTGAGACGCAGGGCGCGGCTGATCGTACGGGCAATCTGCGCCACCTCCAGCGTGTGCGTCAGGCGCGTGCGATAGTGGTCTTCTTCAGGATCAAGGAAGACCTGCGTTTTGTGCTTCAGGCGGCGGAACGCCTTAGAGTGCAACACCCGGTCGCGGTCTCTCTGGAAGCAGGTTCTGACCGGGCAGGGTGGTTCGTGGCGCAGTCTACCACGCGATTGCGTGCTTTTCGCCGCGTACGGCGAGAGGGTCTGCAGCTCCCATTGCTCAATCTGTTGGCGGATGGAACCGTCCCGAATAGAGATGCTGGTCATGGAATAAACACTCAGCACTGAGTTCGGCAACACTCATAGTATACCGTATGATGCACGCAAGCGCAACGCAGGACGGGCTACGCCCCCCGCAGGAGATCCCTGCCGCGAAGGAGAATGAGTTGTTGAGGGTACGGTGTACAGTCCCCGGCTAACAACGGCGTTAGGGAGGAGAAACGGAAGATGGTTATCGGTGTGCCGCGAGAGATTAAGGACAGCGAGTACCGCGTGGCAATGGTGCCTGCGGGCGTGGAGATATTGACCAAAGCAGGGCATACGGTGCTTCTCGAATCGGGCGCGGGCAAAGGCACCGGCATCACCGACGAAGAGTATGCACAGGCTGGCGCTCGAATCGTGCCCGATGCGCAAACCGTATACGCGCAGGCGGATATGGTGGTGAAGGTCAAGGAACCTTTGCCACAGGAATACCCTCTCATGCGCCCCGGACAGGTTCTGTTCACCTATTTCCACTTTGCGGCTGATGAGGGCTTGACACAGGCGATGATACGCAGCGGGGCGGTGTGCATCGCCTACGAGACCATCCAGCTGGACGACGGATCGCTGCCGCTACTGATTCCGATGAGCGAAATCGCCGGGCGGATGGCGATTCAGGAGGGGGCGAAGTATCTGGAGCGACCGATGGAAGGGCGCGGTATCCTGCTTTCCGGCGTGCCCGGGGTGCGCCCCGCGCATGTGCTGGTACTCGGCGGCGGCGTAGCAGGCACGAACGCGGCGAAGATAGCCGCAGGCATTGGCGCGAACGTCACGGTGATGGACATCAACACCGCCCGCCTGCGGGTGCTGGAAGACATCCTGCCCAAGAACGTGGACACGCTGATGTCCAACGCCTACAACATCCGCGAGGAGCTGCGCCGCGCGGACCTGGTCATCGGAGCGGCACTGCGTCCGGGGGCGCGTGCGCCCATTCTCATCACACGCGACATGCTGTCGCTGATGAAGCCGGGCGCGGTGATTGTGGACATCAGCATCGATCAGGGCGGCATCGCCGAAACGTCTAAACCCACCACCCATTCGCATCCAACCTACACGGTGGACAGCATCATCCACTATTGTGTGACAAACATGCCCGGTGCGGTGCCCGGTACCAGCACCTACGCCCTGACCAATGAGACCACCCGCTGGGTGCTGGAGCTGGCGAATCTCGGCTGGCGGGAGGCGGCACGCAAGCATCCACCTCTGCAGCGTGGGCTCAATATCGTGGATGGCAAAGTGACTTATGCTGCGATTGCGGAGCTGTTCGGGCTGACCTATACACCGGTGGAAGCCGTGCTGTGACTGTCTCTGCAAAGACCAGTTCGCTATCAGCAGGACCGAAGGGCAGGCTACCGCGCGTAGCCCGCCCACTAACCTTTATCCTACACCGTGACCGGCATTCCGTTTTGTGCGGCGGACTTCCACGCGGCTTCGGTCATCTCGATGACGCGCAGCCCACACTCCGGTGGCGACTCCACCGGCACCCCCTTCAGGATGGCATCGACAAAGTTGCGTCCGGGGCTGCTGCCAGCGGGCATGTCCTTCTCGGTCAGGTCGTGTCGCTTACCTGCAGCGTCCACGAACTGCAGGTGTCCGTTCCGGTACAGGAACATACCCTCACTGCACCAGAAGGTGATGTCTTCATGCCAGGTGGGGGCGTTGCCCACGATGGAGATGTTGCCCAGCGCACCGTTGCGGAACTTGATGGACAGTGCGCTGTTGATATCCACCTTCGACTCGAAGTTCTCCGTGAAGGCGGTGACCGTCTGTACCGTCAGCCCGGTAGTCCACAGGATAATGTCTACCAGATGGCTGCCCGAGTCGTTCAGCTGTCCGCCTCCGGAGAGCTCGGGGTCCTGACGCCAGGTGCCCATCGTGCCCTTGTACCAGCCCTGGCACTGCAGCGCGGAGATGAACTGCACCTCGCCCACTTTACCGGATTCGATGCTCTGCTTGATGTAGCGGAACTGCGGTGCGTAGTGACGCTGGTAGGAAACCAGCCCTACCTTGCCCGTCTCCGTAAAGCGATTGACCAGAATCTTTGCGTGCTCGATGGTGCATACCATCGGTTTCTCAATCAACACGTGCAGCCCTTTGTCCAGCGCGTCCATCGCCTGCTGGAAGTGCTGCGTATGTGGCGTGATGATGGCCACCGCGTCCATCGCCACCTTTTCCAGCATTTCGCGGTAGTCCTTAAAAACGGGTACCTCTTTCAGGGAGGGAAAAGCCTCCATGCATCGCTTGATTTGCTCGTCGCTGGGGTCGCACAGCGCGACGATTTGCGCTTCGGGAACGCTGGTGAAGAAAACCTTCATGTGGGAGCGAGCCATGCCGCCACACCCAATGAAACCAATCCGTACCTTTCCTGCCATTCGTCACTCTCCTCCAAAACGGTGTTATTACCAGATTACTGAAGGCGGAGGCGAATATCCTGCGCTGCGGGAGAACCTTCGCAGGGGAAGCCGGAATGTTCACAAAACCACAGAGCCAATACCAGCGCGAACAACCCACTACCAATCCAAAGCCCTCTTCGCCAGCGCATGACTCTTATCCCCGGCGGATTGCCTGATGTATCGCCACGACCTGCGTCAGTAAAACTTCCAGTTCCCGCAGAGGAAACATGGTGGCGGGGTCGGACAACCCCTGGTCAGGTTCGGGATGCACCTCCATAAAGAGGGCATCGATACCCACCGCGACAGCCGCCCGCACCAGATGGGGAATGAACTCACGCCTGCCGCCGCTGCGTGCGCCTGCGCCACCCGGCAACTGCACGCTGTGCGTCGCGTCAAATACCACCGGTGTACCCAGTGCACGCATCTGGGGCAGCGCGGTGAAGTCTACCACCAGCGTGTTATAGCCGAAGGAGACGCCGCGTTCGGTCAGCATCACACCCGTTGCGCCACTCTCGCGCAGCTTCTCCACCACGTGGCGCATATCCCACGGCGCCATGAACTGACCCTTCTTCACGTTCACCGGCTTGCCGGAGCGAGCGGCGGCGACCAGCAAATCGGTCTGCCTGCACAGAAAAGCAGGTATCTGTAGCAGGTCTACCACTTCGGCGGCGCGTTCTGCCTGCCATGGCTCGTGGATGTCGGTGGTTACCGGCACTCCGACCTGTTGTTTGACCGATGCCAGCACGCGCAAGCCCTGCTCGATACCCAGTCCCCGGAAGGAATGCAGCGAGGTGCGGTTGGCTTTGTCAAAAGAGGCTTTGAAAATGCAGGGAATACCTACACGCTCGCAGATGGCTTTCAGTTCATGGGCAATCTGCAGGCACAGTGCCTCGCTCTCGATGACGCACGGTCCGGCGATCAGCGCAGGCACTCCTGCGCCGATAACTACTTTGTCGACATGTACTGGGGTAACAACCTGTCCGTCCATGTCTATATGATAGCAACACCGGGCGACAGGTGCAAGCGATGGAACGGATGCCAGGGAGCAACCTGTTGTTACCAATGGCGAGTCACATTTAATTCCCAGTTTGAAATGTCACATATCCAAACGCTTCGATGGTATCACA
>ERZ511473.434-NODE-434-length-70005-cov-14.882679_pt1 | contig 70005 bp, 76 predicted proteins | sample MGYA00374947_ERZ511473 | MGnify/ENA primary metagenome ERZ511473 (study PRJEB26303, sample SAMN06343854) | sediment metagenome | isolation source: hot spring sediment | place: Canada: British Columbia | collected 2012-09-26 ... | reverse complement strand
GAGAAGGCGCAGAAGCCGCAGTGCTTGATGCAGACGTTGGTGAAGTTGATGTTGCGGTTGATGACGTAGGTGACGACATCCCCCACGCGGCGGCGGCGCAGCTCGTCCGCCACCAGCACCATGACGTTCAGCTCCAGGCCCTGGACCTGGAAGAGGCGCGTCCCCTCCTCCACGCTGACCTCATCCCCTGACAGGGCCTTCTCCAGGATGACCGCCACCTCCCGATCGATGAGGCCCAGGAGGCGGTCCCACATACCCCGTAGCTCCTGAAGCTTGCCGATGCCGCTCTGGACGGCCTCTGTCGCCATGGCCTACCTCCCGTCTCTAGATGGGCCCTTCCGCCTCCGGCCTCACCAGCCCCGAGGCGTCGGTCAGGGCGCGCACCCTCTCGCGCAGCGCCTCGGGCACGAACTCCTCACCCCGGCGCACGTACTCCGGGTAGAGGGCCAGCCGCTCTCGTAGCTGGAATCCCTCCTCCCGGCACACCTCCTGCAGCTCCCGCAGCTTGGGCCAGGGCGCCTCCGGATTTATGAAGTCCTGCGTCAGGGGCGAGATGCCACCCCAGTCGTTGATGCCGGCCCGTAGGTACCAGCGGTACTCCCGCGGCGCCAGATTGGGCGGCGCCTGGATGTTCATCTCCTGCAGCACCAGCCGGGCCACCGCGATGGTGCGCAGCATATCATCCAGGGTGGGCTCCGGGTGGTCCCACATAGCGATGTCCGGTTTAGCCCGGAAGTTCTGGACGATGACCTCCTGAATGTGGCCATAGCGCGTCTGCAGATCCCTTATGGCGAAGAGGGAGTCCACCCGCTCCTCCGGCGTCTCTCCGATGCCGATGAGGATGCCAGTGGTGAAGGCTACCCGCTGACGGCCCGCTGCCTCTATGGTCTGGAGGCGCCGCTTGGGCACCTTGTCCGGGCAACGATGGTGGGGCATGCCCGGGCGCAGCAGCCGCGGCGAGACGTTCTCCAGCATGACGCCCATGGAGACGTTGTAGGGCCGCAGCATGGCGATGTCGGCTTCCGTCAGGAGGCCCGGGTTGGCATGGGGCAACAGCCCTGTCTTCTGGAAGACCAGCCGGCACATGTCTGCCAGATAGTGCAGGGTGCTGTCGTAGCCCCTCTCCGCCAGCCAGCGCCGGTAGGTGGGGTACTTCAGCTCCGGTTTGTCCCCCAGGGAGAAGAGGGCCTCCTTGCAGCCCAGGAGCTTCCCCGCCCGGGCCACCGCCACCACCTCCTCCGGCGTCATGGTGTGGGCGCTGGCTTCCCACGGCTGCTTGACGAAGGTGCAGTAGGAGCAGGTGTCCCGGCAGAGGTTGGTGAGGGGTATGAACACCTTGCGGGAGTAGGTAACGGTCCGCCCCTTGTAGCGGTCACGCAGGGCGGAGGCTGCCTCCAGGAGGGCCTCCAGGTCCGGGCCCTCGGCGTGGATGAGGGCGTAGGCCTCTTCCACGCTGGGAGGCTGACCGGCGAGGGCCTTCGCCAGTATCTGGGAGGTCTTCAGTCCCGGGCCTTGCAGAAGGGGTCTCATCGGTAGCGGGCCTGTGCGGCGACTCACCCTACCTTACTTGATGATAGCGAGCCGTGTCAACGAGGTCACCCGTCCATGGACGAGGACTCCGCCTGTGCCTGGAGTCGCTCCCAGTCAGCCGGGGTGTCCACGTCCAGGGCGGCCTCCGGCAGCGCCACAGCGGTGACCTCTGCCCGGTGGCGCAGTATGACGGCCTTCGCCCCCTGGCCCCCCCGGAGCTGGCGGAGCTCCGGGAAGAGGGAGCGATGGAACACGGCCGGCACCCCCAGGGTGCCTGAGTAGGCCGCCGCCACCACAGGCGTGGCCTCCCCCTGGAAGGCGGCCAGGAGGCGGCCCAGGGCGGAGGCGTCCACCAGTGGCTGGTCCGATACCAGCATCAGGGCCGCCTCCACCGGCGGCTGCGAGCGCTCCAGGGCCTCCAGGCCCAGGCGCACGGAGCCGCTCAGCCCCTCTTCCCAGGACTGATTGTGGGCCAGGATGACCGAGAGTCCCTGCAGCAGGGAGGCCAGCTCGTCAGCGTGGGCGCCCAGTACCACCACCACCGGTCGGCAACCGGCGGCCAGGGCCTGCTCGGCGGCATAGCGGAGGAGACTGCGGCCCCGGTAGGGGAGCCGCTGCTTGGGACGTCCCAGGCGGCGGGAGGCCCCCGCCGCCAGGACGATGGCCCCTACCGCGCTGGAGGACACCCTTAGGGCACCTGCACTTCGATGCTGATGTTGCGGCCGCTACCTGGCCACTCATAGGGGACGTCCTGCTGCCACTTCTCCCACACTAGGGTGCGGCCGTCCTCGTCGATGGCCACGTAGGCGCCGAAGGCCATGGCCACCAGGCCCAGCAGCAGCACTACCACCATCATGGAGCGCATCGCTAGCCCCATCACACCTCACCTCCTCCCTCCCCGCCCTGGGCGGGGTAGCCTGTAATCAGCATATCACTTCCCAGCCGGCGAGTAGAGACGCCGCTGAGGCGCAGGGCCTGGGCCATGGTGTCGGCGCCTCGTCCCGCCACCGCCGCCGGCGCCTCGGCGGCACCCACGATGAGAGGAGCGATGACAGCATGCACTTTGTCCACCAGCCGCTCATCGAAGAAGGCTCCCAGGAGGACGCCGCCGCCCTCCACTAGGAGAGAGAGCACTCCCCTTCGGCCCAGCTCCGCCAGCAGGGCCGGGAGCGCCACCCGCCCCTCCCGCTGGGGGAGGACGAGCACCTCCACCCCCCGTCTGGCCAGCGCCTCCCGCCACTCAGCAGGGGAGGCGGCCGTGGTGGCCACCAGGGTGGGGGCCTGGGGATCCAGGACGCGAGCGGAGAGGGGGAGGCGGCCGCGGCTGTCCAGGACGACCCGCAGTGGCTGGCGTCGGGCCGGCCGGCCGCCGGGGCGGGCCGTCAGTTGGGGGTCGTCCAGGAGCACTGTCTGGGAGCCGACGGCTATGGCGTCCACCTTCGTCCTCAGCCGGTGCGCCCACTCCCGCGCCGCCGGGCCGCTCACCCAACGGGAGTCGCCGCTGCGGGCGGCGATGCGGCCGTCCAGGGTGGCGGCGAACTTGGCGATGACGAAGGGTAGCCCGGTGCGCCGGTGCTTCACGTAGGCCTCCAGCAGCCGCGACGCCTCCGCCTCGCCGTCCCCTACCGTCACCGCCACGCCAGCCTCCCGCAGCACCCTCACGCCACCGCCGTTCACCCGGGCATCGGGGTCCAGCATGGCCACGTGCACGGCGGCCACCCCTGCCTTGAGGATGGCCTCCACGCAGGGCGGCGTCCGCCCGTGGTGGCAACAGGGCTCAAGGGTGACGTAGAGGGAGGCGCCGCGGGCGACCTCGCCGGCCCGGCGCAGGGCCACCACCTCGGCGTGGGGGCCAGGGGGCGGCCGGGTGCGGCCGCGCGCTATCACCTGGCCGTCCTTGACCACCACCGCCCCCACTGCCGGGTTGGGCGAGGTGGTGCCCAGCGCCCGTCGGGCCTCCATCAGGGCCAGCCGCATGTAGGGCGTCATGACAAGACCCATATTATCCCCCCGGTGATAATATGGAGCGGAGAGAGGTGCTGTTATGAGCGACGAACCCCAGGTCAATGAGCTTATGGTCAGGGGCATCGTGGTGGGACTCTTCGCCGCAAACTGCTGGATCGTGGGCTCCCGCCGTACCGGCGAGGCCGTCTGCATCGACCCCGGAGACCAGCCGGAGGACATCCTGAACCTGGCCAAGGACCTGGGCGTCCGCATCAAGTACATCCTCAACAGCCACGGCCACCTGGACCACGTGCTGGGGGTGCGGCGGATCAAGGAGGCCACCGGCGCCAAGTTCCTGATGCACAGCCAGGACGTGCCCATAGCCAAGAGCGCCGGGCAATCGGCCATCCTCTTGCTGGGGCGCTACGTGGAGCCACCGCCCGACCCCGACGCCTTCATCGAGGATGGCGATGAAGTGGACGTGGCCGGGGTGAAGCTGAAGGTGATCCACACGCCGGGTCACACCCCGGGAAGCTGTTCCTTCTACACCGAGGGGATGCTCTTCAGCGGCGATACTCTCTTCCGCGGCTCCATCGGCCGCACCGACCTGCCCGGCGGCGACTGCGACCAGGAGATGCGCAGCATCATCGACAAGCTCCTGACCCTCCCCGAGGAGACGATAGTCCTCCCCGGTCATATGGAGGAGACCCGTATCGGCATCGAGAAGCAGACAAACCCCCACATCCTGATGGAGATGCGGCGGCGCCGCGGCGCCTAATGCTCGTCCCGGGGAACCAGGAAGTCCTTATAGGCGCGGGAGGGAGTGGGCTCGTTCTGGCCCTGGTACTTGCTCCCCAGCCCCGGGGAGCCGTAGGGCCGTTCCACCGGGGTGGACAGGCGGTAGAAGGATATCTGGGCTATCTTCATGCCGTAGTAGAGGGCGATGGGCATCTGGGACTGGTTGGAGAGCTCCAGGGTGAGGTTGCCCCGCCACCCGGGATCCACATAGCCAGCAGTGGCGTGCACCAGGAGGCCCAGCCGCCCCAGGGAGGACTTGCCGTCCACGCGGGCCACCAGGTCGTCCGGCAGGGCGATGTGTTCTATGGTGCCCGCCAGGACGAAGCTCCCGGGCTGGACGATGAAAGGCTCGTCGTCGGTTATGACTATCCGCTCCGTCAGGTCCTCGGTGGGCTCCCGGACGTCCACATAAGGCCGACGGCTGATGCGGAAGATGCGAAAGACGCGGTCCAGATGGAGGTCCACGCTGGCCGGCTGGATGGCATCCTCCCGGAGAGGCTCGATGAGGATGCGGCCGGCCGCCAGCTCCTCCCTGATGGAGCGATCCGAGAGGACGCTCATAACCACATAAATGACCTGACGCCGCCTCACCGTCGGCCTCCCAGGTGACACGTTATGGAGGACTTCTCCACACCATTTTCACACAGAGGGGAAGGTGGGTCAGGCCCCCGGCGCCACAGGGGGCGGCCGAGCAGGCCCCTGGCCCCACTCGGCGGGACGGCCGTAACCGGTCACCTTCCCGCTTCCCAGCTCGCCGCCTCGGGAAGATAATATCCGGCCAAAGAGCGGGGGGCCCGACCGTGTGACAGCCGGGCCTCGTTCCCCCGGGAGGAGTGGCCGTTGCCCAGGGGCAAGCTGACGTTGCAGGCGCTGGCCCTTATAGCTCTCTCCCTAGCGGTAGCCCTGGCCGTGCAGGCCGGGCCGGCGCCCGTAGAGCTTGCCCTGTCGGGCGTGGCGCGGCAGCGCCAGCGCTGGCGCCTAGAGGGCGGGCTGGAGACCATCGTCTCCGTCCGGGACGCCCTCAACGGTCAGCCCATCGCCACGGCCGCCTTCGCCGCCGTCCCGTCCACGGTGCGCCTGACAGTGGTGGGACGGGAGGACGGCACCTACTCGCTGCGTCCTTCGGCCGATGCGACGCTCCTGGTCCACGCGCCGGGCTACGAGCAGCAGGCGATGCCGCTGGCCCGCGGACAGAGCTCGCTCCTCGTCTCCCTCTCTCCCACGCCGCGGGCGGTGGCCGACCGCTTCCTGCGCGCCCTGGCCACTGGCTCCTACCAGGACGCCTGGAACCTCCTCTCGGCCGAGGCGCGGGGCCTCTGGCCGGGCCCGGAGCCCTTCGTGGCCTTTCTGCAGGCCAAGCTGGCCGGCCGCTCCCTCTCGTATGCTCTGGGAGAAGAGGAGGAGCGCCCCGCCTGGGCCGACCCCGACAGCGGCCGTCGCCGCGATGTCCACCTGGTCTACGCCGATGTGACGGCCGGCGAGGAGCCCAGCGCCCACTGGCCCCGTCTCCCCCTGGCCCTGGTGCGAGAGGACGGGGCCTGGAGGGTGCTCTGGCCCGGCCCGGCCGCCCGCCGCGGCCCCATCCTCCCCCCGCGCCAGCCGCCCCAGCGCTCGCTGCGGGTGCCCATCTTCATCTACCACCACGTCCTCCCCTCTCTTCCGGCCGAGGGCCTGCGACGCTCCCTCAGCGTCAGCATCCCCCAGCTCGAGGAGCAACTGGCCTACCTGCAGGCCAGGGGCTACCAGACCGTATCCCTGGTGGACCTATTCAACGCCCTCTACTATGGCCTGCCGCTCCCGCCGCGGCCAGTGATCCTTACCTTCGACGATGGCTACGATGACGCCTACGCCCATGCCTTCCCTCTGCTGAAGCGCTACGGCTTCACCGCCACCTTCGCGGTGGTGACGGGCTTCCTGGGACAGCCCGGCTACCTGACCTGGGAGCAGGTACGGGAGATGGCCGAGGCGGGGATGGAGATCGTCTCTCACACGGCCCACCACGTGGACTTGGCCGCCGCCCCTCCGGAGCAGGCCCGTCAGGAGCTGAGGGAGTCCCGTGCCGCCCTGGAGGAGGCGCTGGGGCGGCCGGTCCAGCTCCTGGTCTACCCCTACGGGGAGCCCTTCACCCGGGCGGGCAGCGAGGCGCGGGAGCGAGTGGTCCGCCTGGTCCGGGAAGAAGGCTACGTGGGCGCTCTGGCCGCCCTGGGCGGCCTCTGGCCCCTGGAGCAGCGCCCCGACAACGTCTACCGTCTCTACCGCCTGGGCGTCTCCCCCGGCATGCCCCTGTCCCGCTTCGCCGCCCTCCTGGAAGGCCACGAAAGCTGACGTCTAGACCCCGGCCGTGGCCGCTCCCGGCCTCAGCTCGGGCTGATGCTGTAGACCACTTCCACGCCGACCGTAACCCGCAGGGAGCCCTGCTCCAGGGGCACCGTCTGGGCTTCGGGGACTGCGGCCAGGGCCCGCCCCAGGGGATAGGGTACTGGCGGGTGCCCCACGGACTCCCGCACGTTGAGGGGCGGACCCAGGCGCACACCGGCCGCCGCCGCCAGCTGCTGGGCCCGCCGCTGAGCGTCGGCCATGGCCGCCTCCCGGGCCCGCCTCTCGTAGGGCGTCAGGTCGTCCACCGTCCAGTAGAGACCGGAGATGGTAAGGGCGTCCCCTGTCTGGGCCACGGCCTGGTCCAGCAACTGGCCCGCCCGCGCCAGGTCTCGCAGTTTGGCCGCCACCGTCAGGCTGGCATGATAGGTCACCGGGCCCGTCTCCCCGTAGCGTCGCTCCGGCCAGAGGGAGAGGGAGGTGGTCTGCACGTCCTCCTGGGCCACTCCGTTCCCTCTGAGCAGGCCGACGAGGGTCGAGGCTGCACGGCTGGCCTCCCCCATGGCCTGGGCCACGGAGGCCGCCGCCACGGAGACGCCGAGCTGCACCTGCAACACGTCCGGCACGGCTATGGCCTCCCCCTGGCCGCTGACGGCAATCCACGACCCTGACCCCTCGGTGGGGGCCGGGTTGACCCGCTCCGGCGATGATGCCGGCAGAGCAGCGGCGCCACTGCAAGCCATGAGGAGCGATAGAGCGAGGAGCGAGAAGAAGGCCCGCATCGTTTTTCACCTCCGGTGCGTTCGACAGTAAGTCCGTCGCCGGGGCCGGCCGCGTGACGGCCAGCAATGAAAGAGGACGGAGGCGCTATTCAGCGGCGCCGGGACGTTCCATAATGGACGTAAGAGGTCGGGGACAGACGGGATGACGGATCGTAGCGAGGAGAGGGAGGAGCCTCCTCCGCCCGAGAGGGCGGACGGGCCGCTGGCCGCCCCCGAGCAGACAGGAGAGACGCCTCCCCCTCACCAGCCATCCCCTCCCCGCTTTCTACAGAGCGGGGAGGCCCAGACCGAGGCGCCAGCACGGGCTGACAAGTCCGTAGGACGGTTCCTGTGGGAACTGATGGAGACGCTCCTCCTCTTCGCCGTCATATTCCTGGGCATCCGCTTCTCCTTCCAGAACTTCCGTGTGGAGGGGATCAGCATGGAGCCCAGCCTGGAGGACGGGGAGTACCTCCTGGTCAACAAGCTAGCTTACCTGAAGATAGACCTCGCCGTCTTCGACTGGGTGCCCTTCTTCAACCCCGGCGACGACCGGGTGCGCTACGTCTTCGGCCATCCCCACCGGGGCGACATCATCGTCTTCCGCGACCCGGCCAACCTGAACCGGGACTTCGTGAAGCGGGTCATCGGCCTGCCCGGGGACACGCTGGAGATAGACAACGTCCAGGGCGTGGTCTATCTCAACGGTCAGCCCATCCGAGAGCCCTACGCCCATGGCCGGACCTCCTGCGCCCCCGGCCCCCGGGGCTGCGGCCCCTGGACGGTGCCCGCCGGCTATTACTTCGTCCTGGGCGACAACCGTGAGAACAGCACCGACTCCCGTTTCTTCGGCTTCGTGCCGGAGGGGAACATCGTGGGGAAGGCCCTCTTCACCTACTGGCCCCTGGAGCACTTCGGGCTGGCGCCCCACCACGCCCCCACCATAGTCAGCACCTCCTCCGTCGTCCCTGTCCCGATGGGCACGCTGAGGCCGTGGGCGCTCCCCATCCTGGCGCCGTGAACCCACCATGCTCACCCCGGAGCAGGAGCGGTTCATCGCCATGCAGAGGGTGGCCCGCCTGGCCACCGCCGACGCCCGCGGCCAGCCCCACGTGGTGCCCGTCTGCTTCGTCTTCCTGGGCGGCGGTTTCTACATACCCGTGGACGAGAAGCCCAAGCGCACCCTTCGCCTGAAGCGCCTGCGCAATATCCAGGAGAATCCCCGCGTCGCCCTCCTGGTGGACACCTACGACGAGGACTGGCGGGGCCTCGCCTGGGTGATGGTACAGGGAGAGGCGGAAGTCCTGGAGGGCGGCCCGGAGTGCCGAGAGGCGGTGGCCGCCCTAAGAGAGAAATACCCTCAGTACCGGGCCATGGCCCTGGAGGAGCGGCCGATGGTGCGCATACGGCCCCAGCGGGCCATCGCCTGGGCCTTCGCTGCCGCCGAGGGCCAGCCCTCCTAACCGCCACCCTGCGGCCGGCCGGCAGCCGCTACCAGGGGCACCGCCACCAGATTGGCGGCGCCAAGGAGCAGGAAGGCGGGGCGGTAGCTCTCTCCCCAGTCGTACATGGCGCCGGCCAGGACCGGCCCTGCCACCGCCCCCAGCGTCGCCACGGTGATGACCAGGCCCTGAATGGAGCCGAAGGAGCGCAGGCCGAAGTACTGGGCCTGGAAGGCGGGGCGAGCCGGTATCCCTCCCCCGAACCCGACGGCGAACAGGGGCAGCACCAGGAAGACCTGCCAGAGCTCCTCCAGCAGGGCGAAGAGCAGGATCCCCAGCGCCTGGACACCATAGGCCGCCCCCAGCACCCAGCGAGTGCCGATGTAATCGGTCAGGGAGCCGAAGCCCACCCGCCCCACCAGGCTGACGAAGGTGGTGGCCGCCAGGAAGGCCGCCGCCGCGCTCTCGGAGAGGCCGAGGCCCCCCGTGAAGAAGGGGATCTGGTGGACGATGACCGCCGTGGCGCCCATCTGGGCCAGGGCCACCGCTATGGAGAGGCGCCAGAAGAGGGGCGTACGCACCGCCTGGGCCGCCGTCAGGCCCGCGGCGGGCGTCTCCCCCTGCCCGGCGGGCACGGCAGAGGGAGGAGCGTCGTCCCCGTCTGGCTGGAGGCCCATCTCCTGGGGGCGGTCGCGCACGCTCAGGGCGAGGGGGAGGGCCACCGCCAGCTGGACCAGCCCCACCAATACCAGGGCGGAGCGCCAGCCGAAGCTGGAGATGAGGTGCTCCAGCACCAGGACCATGATGCCGCTTACCCCTGCCCCCACCGTCAACATGCCCAGAGCGCGCCCTCGCCGTCGCCGGAACCAGTGGGCCACCACGGTGGCCGCCACCGGAGACCCAGTCGCAGCCATGCCGGCGGAGATAACGAGAACCGAGCCGTAGAACGACCACAGGGAGTTCATGCGGCTCAGCAGCACGAAGCCGATCACTACCAGGAGGACCCCCGCTACCAAGAGCCGCCTCGCTCCTATGCGGTCCAGCAGGAACCCTACCACCGGCGCCGCCACGCCCCCGATCTCGTTCCTCAGGGAAAAGGCGAACGAAATGGCGGCATGGCTCCAGCCGAACTCCTGGACGATGGGGTTGAACAGGGCGCCGAAGCCGTAGAAAAACGTGCCGCCGCAGAGGAATATTATGCCCGCGGTGGCGAAGACCACCCACCAGCCATAGAAGAAGCGCGTGCGGGCGGCGATAACGGTAGCTATGTCCATAGTCGGCGACGCTGGCGAAGCGCGGGCCTTTTTGTCTGGCTATATCATGGCCCAAAAGGCGCCCCCTAGGGAACCACCAGGGCGATGGCCCAACGACAGACGTTTTGACAGCGTCGCGTCCGTTCCCGATACTTTAAATCGGGCCCGTAGCTCAGCGGCAGAGCGGGGGACTTTTAATCCCACGGCCGTGGGTTCGAATCCCACCGGGCCCTCCAGGTTCCCAGATACGGTTTGCCCCCTCTCGGCCCCGCTCGAACTGTGCCCAAACTGTGCCCGCCGCCTCCCCAGGCAGAGGCCATGATAGGAGGGACTGGGGCCCCTGTCCAGGGGGCGGACGCCTTATTCGGTTGGTAAGGTGCTGGCACTTCGCAAAAGGGTTGTTTTGCGAAGTGGCTACCCCTCCCGCTGGGCGTGGCGCAGCCACAGCCCCACCAGGGCCAAGAGGCCCAGGGCGAAGTCGGGAGGGGCCTCCCGCAGGTCTAGCCGCTCGGGGAGGGCCTGGGCCAGCTGCCAGAGGGGCCGGCACTCCTCGGGGAGCCCCTCAGCCGTGGCGGGGAGGGCGAGGGTGAGGGTGACGGTGCGCCTGCTGGGCCTGGTCATGGCTCGCCCTCCTCACGGCGGAGGAGCCAGAGGGCGCAGCTCTCGGCCCCCCGCTCCCAGAGCTGGCCCGCCGTCACCCACTCCCCTCGCCTCTCCAGGGCGGCCCAGGCCCGCCCCGTCGCCACCTCCCGCCAGCCCTCGTCCAGGAGCTGGGCGTAGCGGCGGTGGTAGTCGTAGCGGGCGGCGTTCTCGCCGTAGTAGGCCGCCTCCTCCCGCCTCCCCTCGGGCTGCCACTCCTGCCTGACGATGTAGATGTAGCGGCTCATGCCCTCCCCTCCTCCCCCAGGAGCCTGTGGGCCAGCTCCTCCTCCAGCTCCAGGAGGCCCAGGAGATACTCGTTCACCAGGCGCACCGCCAGCTCGGCCATCCCCCGCTCCAGGACGGGAGGCGCTCCCCTGAGCTCCAGGAGCTGGCAGATGGCCCTCGCCAGCTCCCGCCTCGCCTCCCGCAGGTGCTCCAGGGCCTCCGCCGCCTCTCGCTCGTCCATCATCCTCTCCCCTCCCCTCGGGACTTCAGGTATTCATGCAGCAGGTAGACGACGGCCCTGGCGGTGGGGCCCGCCACCTCCAGGGCGGCGGGCAGCTCCAGGGCCTGCGTCGCCTCCTCCGCCTCGATGGGGAGGCGGAGGAGGAGGTAGAGCCCCACCTTCAGCTCCCGCTCCTCGGGGGGTGTAGGGGCCGCCATCACCCCTCACCCCCCTTCTCGTCCTCGCCCTCCCACAGCCAGTCCAGGAGGGCCTGGGCGGCCTGGATGAGCTCCCCCACACTCCCTTGCGGCCCCAGGGCCTCCTTGGCCAGGTAGAGGGCCTCCAGCTTCTGGGCACGGCTGGCCCTCACCCTCGCCTGGGGCCTCGCCGAAGAGGGGGCCTCCTGGGCGCCGTTGGGGGAGGCCACAGGGCGGGCCGCCACCAGCTTGGGGAAGCGGTCCCCCTTGGTCTCGATGTCGTAGACGGCCCCAGGCGCTAGCCCCTCGGCCACTCTGGCGTCCCAGCAGTAGAGGCGCTGCCCTCCCGCCAGGTGCACCAGGTGATAGGCCCCCTTGTCGCCCTGCCGCCTCTCGATGCGCTCGATGGTCACCAGCATCGCCATCGCCTCCCTTCTCTAGCACTCCCGTAGCGTCTCCATGATGGCCCTGAACTCCTGGGCGCTCAGGAGGGGCCTGAGGGCCAGGGCCAGGTGCTGCGCCTGGTCGGGGGCGAAGCCCTCCGCCTCCCCCAGCTCCCAGGCGCTGTAGCAGCGGGGGCACTCGGCCACGTGGCCGCAGCTCAGGATGGCCTCGCCGCTCTCGAGGAAGGCCACCTCGAAGGCCCCTCGCCCTAGCCTCACCCTGGCCACCACCTTGACCCGCTCATCCACCTGCTGCATCATGGTCTCGCCTCCTACTGGTTGGGGTGTTGGGGCCTGGGAGGGGAGGCCTCCCAGGCCCCTTCTCTCTGCTAGCGGAGGCCGCACCAGACGCACAGGGTGTCGCCTGGGAAGGCCTCCCGGAGCCCGCACTTCTGGCAGCGCTCACCCCCTTCCCCCTGCCTCACGGCCAGGGTGTGCTTGCAGTATCCCCGGAACTGGTAGCCCTTGCACTCGCAGGCGTAGGAGCCGCCCTGCCGGCTGACGGTGTAGGAGCCGATGCAGGGGTTGCTGGACTCCACCAGCCACTCGCCTCCCCCTACCTGGTGCACCAGGCCCGCCTCCGCTATCAGCTTGGCCTTCCGGAGCGTCGCCTGTGTCATCGCTAGCCACCTCCCTCTCGGTCTTACTGCCGTCATTATAACGGCGCTTCAATGACCATGTCAAGCCCTAGGGGGGCGAATTTTGATGAAACTTTTGTATCCCCTCGGTCTCTAGCCATAAGCGTGACCAATACGACGTTAGGTTGACGTCATGGAGGGAGGCCTGGTAGTGTGGTGGCAGGATGGTATTGCCAGGGGATTTGCGGGAGCACTTGCGGGAGGCTATGCGCCAGGTGGCCAAGGAGGTGGCCGCCCGCAGGCGTAGGGTCAAGGGCAGCTGCGTCATATGCGGCCAGGAGTTCGAGGGCCTCACCAGGCGCATGTATTGCTCCAACCGCTGCGCTGTCAGGGCCTACCGCCAGCGCCGCAAGAAGGCCCCGCCTCCCCAGGAGGGCTAGCCTGCCTTCTGCCGCTTCCTGCCCGACACCTCCTCCCCCGCCACCCGGCCCAGGAGCCCCGCCCTGGCGAGGCCCCTTCCCCTCTCGCCCCCTAGCCTAGCAGCCCTGGGCTATCCCTGCCCTGGGGAGCTATAGGCCCTGTCTATATCCCTCGCCCTAGTCGAAGAGGCTCACGCCCTCCGCCTCGCCGCCCCCTGGCTGGCGGGCGTCCTCGATGATGATGCGCACCTCACGGCCCTCACCCCTGCCCTCCGCCACCGGCCGTGGCCCCCACTGCTCGGGGAAGCGGCGGGCCAGGAACTCGGCCGCCGCCCGCCAGTCCCGCTCCGCCGCCCGCAGCCAGGCCGCCACCAGCTGCCCCTCCAGCGCCGCCTCCGCCCGCCCCAGGGCCAGGGCGAAGTCCCAGTAGGGGCCCGCCTCCTCTTCCTCCCCCCGCCGCCGCCAACGCCAGACGGTGCTGTAGTCCACGCCCACCAGGCGGCAGGCGGTAAGGAGCGAGTGGCCCTCCCCCACCAGGCGGCAGAGGGCCTCCTGGAGCTCTGGGCTGAGCTTGGTGGGCCGCCCTCGCCTCCTCATGCCGCAACACCCCCCAGACCCAGGCTAGCCGATTTCGCAAGGCCCCCCAATCTGGCCGGCTTGCAAAAACCCTGCGCCCTCGAGGGGCAGGAGGGCATAGCGCCTCGCCCGCCTCCCCCTCCCTGGGGCATGGACCAGCACCAGGAGGGGGCGCCTGCCCGTCTCCCTCCCCGCCGCCTCGGCCTGCTGGAGGGCCTCCGTGAGCCACTTAGGGAGACGCCTGCGCACCTTCACCTCGATGGCCCACTCGCCCGAGAGGACATCGGGGCCCCTCTTGCCGGTGTTGGGCTGCCTCTCGCCCGAGAGGAGCCTCGCCACCTCCCGCTCATGCCGCTTCCAGCTGGCCTCAGCCATCGCCTTCACCCCACAAGGTGAGCTGCCTCCCCTCCACCCGCCGTCGCCTCCTGGGCCTGATGCGGGCCCTCTCGCCGATGGTGGCCCCTGGCGGGGGAGGGGGGAGGGAGTAGGCGCAGACCCAGCAGGCGAGGCCGCCCCAGGCGTCCACCATGAGCCCCGCCTCCCGGAGGCCCCGCCCGTCCCGCCAGCTGCCGAAGCCGCAGCGGGGGCAGGGGTCATGGGGCAGGAGGGGGCTCAGCCTCCCTCACCCCCCAGGCCCTCGAAGCCCCCTCTTCGAGGGCCCAGGAGCTCGCCCCTGAGGGCCCGGAAGAGGGCGAGGGCCCCGAGGAAGCCCTCCCGGGCCAGGGGGAGCTCCACCGGCCGGGCCTGGTAGCCGTCCTCCCGGAGGGCCACCAGGAGGGCCTCCCTCACCTCCTCCCCCGTCATCTCCTGGAGGGCGATGGCGTAGGCGCCCAGCTGGAGGGCGTGCTCGGGGTAGAGCCCTCCCGTCTTCCAGTCCAGGAGGACGAGGCCTCCCTCCCCCAGGCTGGCCACGTCGCAGGTGCCGGCGAAGCCGTGGCGGCGGGAGACCAGGACGGCCTCGCTCCCCACCACCTGGAGGCCCCGGGAGGCGAGGCAGGCCAGGGCCTGGGCCACGTAGGGCTCCCGGTCGGGGGGGTAGGGCTCCCCCTGGAGGGCCAGGGCGATGGCCCCGTGGACGCCCTGGCCCCTCTGGGCCGCCTCGTCCCGTAGCCTCTCCGGCTCCCGCTCCGCCCTCTCCAGGAGGGAGAGGAGCTCCCCCCTCTCGATGCTCTCCCTGCCGTCCAGGGCCTGGCGGAGGGACTCGAGGACGGTCCGTCTCGCCCAGGCCACCAGGTTAGGTCTGGCGATGACGGAGAGGACGGAGGTGACGGAGGGGTAGAGGGCGCCCTCTATCTCGTAGAGGCGGAGGCCGCCCAGGGTGAGGCGGCGGGCGGTGAGCTGGGGCAGCCTAGCCCCTCGAAGGGGAGGCTTCGAGGGGCTAGCCATGGCCCCTCGCCTCCGGCATCTCGCCCCGGCCTACGTATTCCGGTATGACCAGCCCCCACTCCTCCCTGGCCCGGCGCTTGAAGTCCGAGTAGCAGGCGGGGCAGAGGAAGATGGCGAGCGTGGCCTCCTGGAGATGCAGGAGGGTGAGGCGCTCGGCCAGGGCGGGGCAGTCGTCGCCGGCGCAGGGCAGGGGCCACCCCTCCCCGAAGGAGCGGGCGAGGCGGGCGAAGGCCCAGGGGGTGAGGGGGCGGAAGGCCCCGGCCCAGTAGACGTAGACCCTCATGCTCCCCTCCTCAGCTCGCTTCGGCATGGTGTTGCATCCTCCCCTCCCCCTTCGCTAGACGTCGGGGGCCGACTTCACGGGATTCACGGGTTTCACGGGATTTTCGTTACTTGTTTTCCCCCCATCACCCCCTCATGCAAGCCAGAACGGGGGGAAAACAATTAGAGAAATCCCGTGAATCCCGTGAAACCCGTGAACCGCCCACGGGACTCACGCCTCCCCCTCCTCCTCGAAGGCCGGGGTGGGGCCATGTCGCCAGCACCACCAGGCCCCCTTGCCCTCCTCGGTGTAGTCGCCAGGGCGCCCGCAGTCCACGCAGCGGGGGCCCTCGCCTGGGTCGGGGCTCTCCTCCTGGGCCTTGAGCCCTATGCCCTGCCAGCACCAGGTGACCTTGCCAGCGATGGTGCGCTGAACTTCCCTCACCTGGGGCCTGAGCTCCCTCAGCCTACGCCCGAACTCCTGGGCGGTGGGCGAGGGGAGGGAGCGGGAGATGGCCCAGCGGGTGTAGGCCTGCAGGAGCTCCCGCTTGGAGACGATGGCCTCGGGGTGCATGACGGTGGCCTCATCGAGCCACACGCCGAGGGGGTCAGTGGCCTCCCTCAGCTCCCGCCAGGCCTCCAGCATGGACGCCGTCACGACGATGCCCCGCTGCCGCACGATGGGCAGAGCGGCAAGGGCCTTGTTCAGGAGCCCGCTCAGCTCCCCGGGCTGCGTCAGCCTCTCCAGGAGGGCCTGCTGGGGCAGCTCCCGCTCCGTGCCCCTGAAGCGGCGGACGAAGGGGATGACCAGCCACCGGTCGAAGAAGGCCTCCGAGGCGTCCGCTGCCCTCGGGGGGTGGTTGGCGCTGAAGACCAGGCGGGCGTAGGGGGTGTAGGCGAAGGCGTCCCGGTATTTGTGCTCGGCCATGACCTCGTCACCGCCGGTGAGGGCCTTGAAGCTGGCAGTAGTGGAGAGGTGCTGGCTGGGCAGGTCGGGGCAGATGTTAGCCAGCTTGCCCACCAGGCGGCCGCAGGCGAAGCGGTCAGCCTCCAGGCGATGGAGGGAGAGGCTGGTGGTGTTCTCCCGGCCCAGGAAGGCCCGCAGCAGGGCCAGGAACGTGCTTTTGCCCGTCCCGCCCTCGCCCAGGAGGAGCACCGCCTTCTGCGGCCAGGGGTGCGGGAGCATGAGCCACGCCGCCAGCTGCCAGGGGACGCCAGCGTGGTAGGCATCCTCGGGGAAGACCTCCCGGCAGAAGCTCTCGATGGCCGGGCAGGTGGCGGAGGGGTCGTAGACGACGGGCAGCTGGACGGGCGAGAGGCAGCCTGGGTCGTGGGGCCTTAGCTCCCCCGTGCCGATGTCCAGCAGGCCGTTCAGGACGTTGAGGGTGTCCAGGGGGGGCCTCTCCCACAGCGTGGGCGCCTTGGCCAGGAGGAGCTGGACGGTGTTGCTCACCAGCTCGCCTCTGAAGCGCCTTCCCTCCCCCCAGACCTCCAGAAGCTCCCTGACCCGCCGCCTGACATACTTCTCCCCTCCCGGGCGGTAGGCCCCGTCCTCATAGACATACAGGGCGTCGCCCGGGTCACGGGCGAAGTGGGCCTCCCCCTCCAGGGCCAGGGCCAGGGCGTGGGCCGAGACCTTCCCTGGCGGCGCAGGCGGCTGGGGGAGGTGGGGGGCCTCCCTCGCCGCCGCCATGAGGGAGAGCATCTCCTGGCGGAAGCGGGCCCGGTCTTTGCCGAGCCACAGGAAGAGAGCATTGGCGTCCTTAGCGTGGCCGGGCGCCTCTACTACCAGCAGCCCGGGCACGTCACTCGCAACCTTCGGCGGAAGGCGGTCAGCGTCCGGCTCCCGCCAGAGATAGATTTTCTCGATACTCTCCAGGTATCTGGCCCACTCGGGCTGCCATGACTCCTTCCCTGGCAGACCGAGGGCGGGGAGGCCAGAGAGCCAGCAGGTGGCGCAGTCGGTCTCCCCCTCGACGAGGAGGATGAAGCCCTGCCGTTTCGCCTCCGCCAGCCTATCCAGGCCGTAGAGTGTTGCACGGGCGCCAGGCTCCCACTTGAACCTGGGGCCCTCGCTGAGGGCGAGGCGGTAGCGGGTGGCTACGACCCGGCCCTCCTCGTTGCGGTAGGGGATGAGCACCGCCGGCTGGCCGTCCCTCCTGCCTGGCGGCCAGGTGGCGGTGCGCCACCCCAGCTCCCGCAAGAAGCCCAGGGGCAGCCCCTTTGCCTCCGAGAGCTCCTCCAGGCGGAGGCCCCTCTTAGGGCTGGCCCTGCTCCTGCCGTTACCGATGACGCCCAGCTCCTTGAGTCGGTCTATCACCTCCTTCCGGTCGTGGCCGGCGAAGCACTGGCCGATGACTGGCTCCCCCCGCTCGTTCAGGCCCAGGAGCCCCAGGCTGGGGTGGCGGTCGCCGTTCCTGTGCCCGGGGAGGGGGCAGTGGACAGCGCCCTTGCCCTTCGTGGCCGCTTGGTGGCAGGGGCAGCGGGGGTTGGGGCAGAGGAGGGGAGCGAGCGTCATGGCCCCACCTCCTGCAGGAGGGGGAGCTGGCGGGCGTCGTCCTCCACCAGCTCCACCCGCTCCACGTAGGCCCACGCCGGCGGGGCCACCTCCTGCATGGCGGCGAGGGGGATGTAGAGCTCGCCGTCCCGGCCTCTGCGGCCCAACCGCCAGGCCAGGGCCAGGGGCAGGCGCCAGGCCCGGCCCTCACGGTCGTCCCGCACGACCAGCGCCGTCGCCCCCATCTCTCGGGCCCGGCGCAGAACGCTCGGCGGGAGGGATACAGAAGAGCGCAGGCGGGGGCGGTGGCGGTAGGGGATAGCCAGCACTAGCTCCTCGGCGGCAGGGACGACTTTAGCAACGACGCACGTGCGCCCTCGCTTGGCAATCGCCAGCGCCAAGCCGGGGCTGGTACAATGTGAGTAGAGCCCGCCGCCACCACCCGATTGGGCTCGCTGCCCCCGCCGGCCTCCCCAGGCGCCGGGGGCGCTTTCTTTTTGTGCTGTCGCTGTGCTAGCTTGTAGACGCACTGTCGCCACCTCCCTGGCGATGGTGCTCTTCCTCGCCCGCCGCCCCCGGCCGGCCAAGCTGACGGCGGCGGGCTCGCTCTTCTACTGCGAGATGAGCGAGCTTGATGAGCCAGCGCAGAGTGTCCTGCGCTGAGCTCAGACGCCAGCGCTGTCTGAGCTTTTCTAGTTTCTCTAGCTCGTCGTCGCTCAGCTCGATTGCTCGCATGCCTCTCGCTCCTTCCTGCCTCGTCTGCTATGATAAGCGTGCCATGTTAAACTCGAGCGATGCTGGCACATACGCCCACCTGCGCCGCCTGGTGGAGGGGAGGCTAAGGCGGCCGGTGGACGAGGCCCTGTGGGCTGCCCTGGCCGAGAAGAGGTGGCTAGACCCCTACCTGGGCCGGAGCGAGGACGAGCTGGTGAGGGAGGGGCTCCTGCAGGAGCTGGTGGAGGGCTACCGTGACCAGGAGTGGCTGGTGCGGCGCTACCAGCGCATACGGGGCGAGGCGCCCCTGCCCCTCCCTCGGGGCGGGCCCAGGGGGGAGGAGCAGCTGGCCGAGGGCGAGGGAGGGGAGGTGGCCAGGGCCAGGGCCGAGGCCCTCGCCGCCTTCCTGGCCGCCCTGGCCAGGGACGAGCCAGAGGTGGCCTGGTTCAGGGAGCAGGTGCTGGGAGGGCGGCTCCTCTCCCCGGCCGAGGCCCGCTCCCTCATCGCCTCCCCCGTCCTGGCCCTCCTGCCCCTCGAGGCCTTCGTGGCGTCGACGTTGCCCCGCCCGCCCCTGGGGGTAGACGGGCTGGTGGCGGTAGAGGAGGGCTGGCCGGAGGTGGCCCTGCGGGGCGAGGCCCTGCCCGGGGGTGTGGTGCGGGCGGCCTGGGAGAGGATGGAGCGGCTAGCCTGGCCCGGGGAGCCGGCGCAGGTGAGGGTTGCCCCGGGGTCGGTGCTGGACGAGCTGCGGCAGCTGGCCTCCTACCTGGCCAGGCGCTACCTCTGGCAGGAAGGGCAGGCCGCCTGGTTCGTCCTCACCGGGGAGGCGCCGTCGGCGGGCCTCCTGCGCTGGCAGCTCTCCGGTTACCACAGCCACCTATTTGAGCGGGCCTACCTCACCCTGGAGGTGGAGCCGTGGCTGCCTCCCCGGGCGGTGATGGGGGTCTACCGGCGCCTGCAGCGGCAGCTGGGCTTCACCAAGGGGGTAGGTGCCAGGGCGGTGGCCCTGGTGGGCTTCCTGGCCCAGCACGTGACGGCCCACCATGGGGTGGCGGCCCCCTACTGGCGGCCCTATCTGGCGTTCCCCCCTTGGCGGCGCCTGATGGCACTCTGGAACGAGTCCTGCCCCGAGCGCTGGCGCTATCGTGACCCCCGCCACTTCGCCCGGGACTGCAAGGCGGCCCTGCGCCAGGTGGTGCAGCTGGGAGGGCGCACAGACAGGTGGCTCTCCCAATAGGCTCAGCCCCCTTCACCCAGAGAGGGCCCTGTCCAGGAGCTCCGCCGCCCTCCTGTCCATCTCCCCTAGGGCGTGGGCGTAGACATCGAGGGTGACGGAGGCCTGGGCGTGGCCCAGCCTGCGCTGTAGCGTCTTCACGTCCAGGCCCTCTGCGGCCAGGAGGCTAGCGTGGCAGTGGCGCAGGTAGTGGGCGGGCCTCCTGGGGACGTTCGCCCTCTCGCACAGCTCCCCCATGACGTTCGAGAGCTGCTTGCTGGTGGGGGGCCTCTCCCGCCAGAAGAGGTAGACCCCCTCCCTGGGCAAGCGCTCAAGCAGCGACAGGGCGAGGGCAGGGAGGGCTACTGTCCTCTCCCCCGCCCGGCTCTTGGGGCTCCCGATGTGCCACTGCCCGCCCGCCCAGGTGATGCTGCGCCTTACGGCGAGGGTGCCCCTGTCCAGGTCTACATCGTCCCACCTGAGGCCCATAGCCTCGCCAGGCCGCAGGCCCGTGAGGAGGATGAGGGCCAGCATGGAGGCGAGGGGCCTCGAGTCCTCCTGGGCGGCCCTGAGGAAGCGGCGCATCTCCGCAAGCTCCCACTCCCTGGCCTCCCGCCGCTCATGCCTGGGCCTGGGCACCTGCTGACAGGGGTTGCTCGGGATGAGGCCCAGCCGCCTGGCCGCCTCCAGGCAGGCATGGAGGGCTACCCAGGCCTTGGCCCTGCGCCTCTCCCCCAGCGCCCCTTGGAGGCGCAGGAGGGCGGCCTGGACGTGGGCGGCGGTCAGCTCCCTGAGCCGCAGCCGCCCCAGGAGGGGCAGGAGGGGGGAGAGGGAGCGCTGGTAGTCGTGGACGGTGCTGGGCCGGAGCCTCCCCCTGGCCTCCTGTAGCCATAGCTCGGCCCACGCCCCCAGGGTGTAGCGGGTGGGAGGGGCTAGCTGGCCCAGCTCATGGCGCAGGAGGAGCTCCCTCACCCGGCGCCGGGCCTCCGCCTTGGTGGGGGCGGTGAGCCAGTAGCGCCGGCCGCCCAGCATGACGGCGGCCTGCCAGCCCCTCCCCTTGGGGCGGTAGGTGCCCTCGTGGTTCCCCCGCCTGCCCAGGGCTCCCTCCGACTGTGCCCCAATTGTGCCCGCCGGGGAGGTCGAATCTGCGGGCTGTATTGGGGACGGCAGAGCGGGGGACTTTTAATCCCACGGCCGTGGGTTCGAATCCCACCGGGCCCTCCAGACCAGCCCCCGAGGCCCCCCACTTTCTCCGGCACATCCCTACACTATAGACGCAGCATATGGGCGAGCCCAGCCCACCAAGGAGCCCCCTCAGCGAGAGGGTCCAGCCTGCCGGTGGCTTCACAACGGCAGCAACGGGCCGGCCACTCCACTCCGTCCCCATGCACGTCCAGCTCGACGGCGGCGCCACAGCCCCGGGCCGTCCGCTCTGGGAGACGAGCAGAGGGAGGCCACCTGCGCCTCCGGATGCCATCTGTGGCGACGCCCGCTGCCGGGCCAACGAGCGGCCAGGCGCCGAGGGGGACGCGCCGCTCGCTCCCAGAGGACATCACCCCGCCTAGGCGGCCCGTCCCCTGGTGCGAAGAAGGGCGTAGAGGCCACAGACGGCGCCCGCCAGGCCCAGGGCCAGGGCCGCCGCACTCAGGGGCAGGGCCAGGCCCTCGCCATCGCTGGCGCCGGAGGCGCTGGCGCCCGGGGGGAACTGGAGCGCCGAGGGGTCCTGGACCGCCTCGGTGGGGAACAGCGCCTCCACTGGCTGCCCCCTGACCTGCCCGACGAGACGGAAGACATACTCGCCGGGCCGGCTGAGGATAAAGAGCTCGCTGGTGTAGCGCCCAGGCCCATCGACGGCGGGGAGGAGGACCAGCTCTCTCCGCTGGGAGCCGTCGACGCTGAGCAGCTCCATGCGCAGCGTCCCCTCCAGGCCCGTCACCGGCTCGCCGCTGTCGGCGCGGGTCACCGTCATCTCCAGGGCATTGGGATAGCGAGCGATGGCCGGCTCGTCCCGGAAGCCCACCTCGATGGCGTAGCCTCCCACTACCCGGCGCTCGTGGGCCCGGGCAGCATCGGACAGGAGGTGGCCCGCCCCCAGCAGGGCCAGAGCTATGGTGGCCCAGAGGAGGAGGCGGGGGGCCCGTCCCCTGGCACAACGGTCAGTCATGGGGGATGTCTTCGGGAAGGCTGACCTCCAGGGGGGCATTGAAGTCGAAGTATTCCCTGACGGTGTGGTAGCCCACGGATATCACTTCTTCCCGTCGCACCAGGCCGTCCCCTTCGCCGATCCACAGGGTCTGGCGAGTGCTCCCGGCGCTGTCGGTGAAGGTGACGACGACGCAGCGGACACCGTTCACCTCTTCGTGTCCCAGGACGGTCGGCTGGTAGGCCACGTCGGACCAGACGTAGTTGGGCCAGGTAAAGCGGTAGACGGGGCTCCAGAAGCCCGTCTGCCAAGCCGTCTGGCCGCTCTTGCGGGTGAACATCAGGTTCCACCAGACGACCGTTTCGTCGCCGGCGCTGGTCTGGATGCGCATGCTGGAGGGCGCCACTAGGACGTAGTCTGTCCAACCGGCCGAATTGGAGCCGCCCGGCCGCTCCCTGGCCCGGGCTGACTTCAGTGCGTTCATACTCTGCTCGGCCTTCTCCAGGAAGGCGCGGGCCAGGGCCGCCCCCTGGCCCATCTCGCCCGGCGAGAGGGCGGCGGAGCGGTCGAAGCCGTAGCGAAGGGCCGGCGTGGTGACGAGCAGGGCCACGGAGAGCAGCAGGAGGAGGCCCAGACCCGCCTCCCACTGCACCAGCCTCTGCCAGATGCGGAGGGGCGTCGCCAGCTCCTCACGGTCGGCGCCCCCGGCCAGCAGGTCACGCACCCGCCGACGATGCCTGAAGGAATGGATAGCGCCCACGCCCGCCATGAGGGCTACCAGACAGAGCTTGGCCAGCAGGGCCTGACCGTAGGCCGTCCCCGCGACGGCCTTCAGGGCTGACAGGGAGAGGGCGGGCAGGTGGGTCTCCGCCCGCAGGAGGCCGGTGGCCGCCAGCACCAGCCCGGAGAGAAGGGCATAAGGGGTGAACCTCCCCAGAAGGGCCACCCGCACTTGGGCCCGCTCCCCTACCTCCCACCTGGCGGTGGCGGGCAGAAGGACGGCGGCGAAGTAGAACACCCCGCCCACCCACACGGCCGCCGCCAGGTAGTGCAGCCAGGCAGCGGCCAGGGACGAGTAGTAGGGGCCGGAGACCACCGCGGCGTGGCCGGTGGCTGCCAACCCCAACATGGCCAGCGCCGCCAGGGCTACATGGCCACGGGCGGCCTGGACCTCGGCCGGCAGGCCGTGCCGAGGGGCAGGACGAGCGGTCGCCACCTCGGCCCCGCCAGCCACCAAGAGCAGAGGGCCGGTGCGCCGGGCCACCAGCACCGCCAGGGCAGCCAGGGCCACGATCCCCCAGGAGACCAGGGAGAAGCGGCTGGTGAGGAGGGCCACAGTGGCGCCCCAGCCGCTGGAGACCCGGGCCAGGCCAGCCGTAGCCACCATGGGCCAGGCCACCTCCAGGGCGCGTCCCGCCAGCAGGCAGAGGACAGCCAGGAGGACGGCCCGCCTGTAACGTTGACTTACGCCCACGGCGAGGAAGGCCAGCCTGCCCGCTCCCCTCGCCAGCCAGGGGCCGGCCACGAAGGCGTGGGCGAAGGCGATGCCTCCCCACGCCAGCGCCCCTGCCAGGGTGATGTAGCGCAGCAGCACCGGCAGCCACCGCGGCACCGGCAGGCCAGCGCCGGCACTGGCCGCCTCCTCCACGCCGGGAGTGGTCGCCGCCACCCCCACGGCGAAGGGGAACGTCCCCACCAGGTAGTGGCCGTCCACCGGCGAGAGGGTCACCCAGCGCACCCGGTAGTTGCCCTGGGGCAGCGGCCCCAGGTCGACGCTCATGGCCGTGGGCGGGCTACCGTGGTAGTAAGTGGTGCCCCGGTCCACCCGCCGGCCGGACACGTCATAGACCTCCAGCCGGCTGCCCTGAGCGATGATAGGCTCCGAGAGCCAGACGGTGACGCGGGGCGGCGGCTGGGACAGGGAGGCACCGGGCGCCGGGTCGGCGCGGACTAGCTGGGCATGGGCGCGGACGGTGGCCGGGCTCCCCGCGAGGAGGACGAGGAGGACGGCCAGCCATCCCAGGAGCGCCACCCGGCTCCTGGCCCTTCCCCGCCCCACTCTCGGCACCGGTGGCCGGTCACTGGCCCGAAGCGGCCCCCAGATAAGCACGACGGATCACGTCTTCCTGCGACAGCTCCGCCTGCCCGCCTTCGTGGACGATACGCCCCGTCACCATCACGTAGAAACGGTGGCCCAGCTCGCGCGCCAGGTGCAGCGTCTGCTCTACCAGGAGGATGGTCGTCCCCTCGCTGCTCAGGCGGCGCAGGACGTGGTAGATCTCCTCGATGACCAGAGGCGCCAGCCCCAGCGAGGGCTCGTCCAGCATGAGCAGCCGGGGGCGGGCCATCAGGGCGCGGCCGATGGCCAGCATCTGCTGCTCACCGCCGCTCAACGTCCCTGCCACCTGGCGGAGCCGTTCCCTGAGGACAGGGAAGAGCTCCATGACCCAGGCGAGGTCCTCCTTGACCCCACCTTTGCGGAGGTGGGCCCCCGCCAGCAGGTTCTCCAGGACGGTCATCTCCGGGAAGAGGAGGCGGTTCTCCGGCACCAACACGATCCCCGCCCGCACGATCCTCTCCGGGGAGGCGCCGGTGATGTCACGGCCCATGAACTCTACATGGCCCCGCCTGGGCCTGAGGATGCCCGCCAGGGCATAGAGGGTGGTGGTCTTGCCGGCCCCGTTGGGCCCCAGCAGGCAGGTGACGCGTCCCTCCGGCACCTCCAGGGTGATCCCCTTCACCGCCTCTATCTGCCCGTAGGCCACGGACAGGTCGCTCACCCGCAGGAGGGGCTCGGCTGTGCGTTCATGTCCTGGTGTCATCGGGCTCCACCGCCGGCTGGAAGCTGCGTTTCCCCAGGTAGGCCTCCTGGACGCGGGGGTCCTCCTGGACCTGGCCGGGGGTGCCTTCCGCTATCTTGTGGCCGAAGCTGAGCACGGCCACGCGGTCGGTCACGTTCATCACCAGCTCCAGGACGTGCTCCACCAGCAGGATGGCCAGCCCCTGGGAGCGGAGCTGCTCCAGGAAACGGGTGAGGGACTCCAGCTCGCCGGCGCTGAGGCCGGCCGCCGGCTCGTCCAAGAGGAGCACCCGCGGCTCGGCGGCCAGGGCGCGGGCCAGCTCCAGGCGGCGCTGCTCGCCGAAGCTCAGGCTGCCCGCCAGATCGCCGCGGCGCCCCCACAGTCCCACCCAGGCGAGGGTCTCGGCCAGCCGACGCTCTCGCTGCCGGTCCGCGCCGGGCCAGAACAGGAGGCGGCGACGGGGCTCGCCGACGATCCAGAGGTTCTCCCAGACGGTCAGCTTTGTCCAGAGCTTCACGTTCTGGAAGGTGCGGGCGATGCCCAACCGGACGCGCCGGTGGCCGGGCATACGGGTGATCTCCTGGTCTCCCAGGTAGATGCGCCCGGCTGTGGGAGGGAAGACGCCGGTCACCGTGTTGATGAGGGTGGTCTTGCCGGACCCGTTGGGGCCGATGAGCCCCACTATCTGTCCGGGTTCCAGGGCCAGGTCCACGCCCGCCAGCGCCACCAGGCCGCCGAACTGCTTGGTCAGGTTCTCAACGCGTAGCATCGGTCGTCGCCTCCGGTCGGGCCTTGGCCCTGAGAGGTAGGAGGGCCACCCACTGGCGCAGACGGGCCAGCAGTTCGTGGTCGATGATGCCGTAGGGCCGGACGAGCATGGAGGCCACTATCAGGGCGCCGTAGGCCATAATGCGGTACTCACCCACGGGGCGCAGCCCCTCGGCGATGACGGTGAAGAAGGCGACGCCCAGCAGGGGCCCCAGGACGTTGGCGGAGCCGCCCACCAGCACGTAGCCCGCCGCCAGCGTCCCCGTGAAGAGGGTGAACGTCTCATGGGAGGCGAAGGTGAGGTAGTGGGCGTAGAGGCCGCCGGACAGGGCAGCGATGACGGCCCCCAGCCCGAAGGCCAGTGTGGTCAGCCCGGCCACATTGATCCCCGCCATCTGGGCCGCCAGCTCCTCCTCCCCTATGGCCCGCAACCGTCGGCCCAGACGGGAGCGGTCCAGCAGCCAGACGGCCAGGGTAGCCACGGCCAGGATGCCCAGCACCAGCCCCATTACGGCCTCGCGCGTGAAGCCGTGGTCATAGAGGTAGCTTATGTGACGGAACCCCTCCGGCCCCACGGGGCCCACCTTCCGCACCAGCCCCCCCACCGACTCCTCACGGTAGTAGTTCAGGTTCTGGGCCAGGTTGCGGCAGATCTCGGCGAAGGCGATGGAGGCCACAGCCAGATAGACGCCGCGGATACGGAGGGCCGGGTAGCCCACCAGCACCCCCACCACCCCGGAGACGAGCATCCCCAGGAGCAGCGCCGGCACTATGTGCCAGCCCCATACCGCCGTGGCCACCCCCGCCATGTAGCCGCCGATGAGGGCGAAGCCGTGCTGGCCGAAGGAGACCCGCCCCGCCAGCACCAGCACGTAGACCGATAGCCCCAGCAGGGCCTGAATGGCCGCCAGCGTTATCAGGCCGATGTAGTACTCCATGCTACTGGGCCAGCCTCGCTCCCATGATGCCGTGGGGCCTGAAGACCAGGACGGCCAGCAACGCCAGGTTGGTGAATACGTCCCGATAGCCGATGCCGAAGACCCGCAGGGCCTCCGCCTCAATGACGCCGAGGGCGAGTCCCCCCACGATGGCCCCGGGTATGCTCCCCAGCCCGCCGATGACCGCGGCGAAGAGCCCCCTCAGGGTGAAGGTGATGGCCAGGGCGGAGGACCCCGTCCCTATGGCCATCACCGCCAGGGCCCCCGCCGCTCCCGCCAGCATCCCCGTGAGCATGAAGGTGAGGGCGTTGGTGCGGTCCGGGTTCATCCCCATGAGCTGGGCGGCCACCACCTGCTGGGAGACGGCCCGGATGGTCAGCCCCAGCTTCGTGCGGAAGAGGAGATAGTAGAGGCCGCCCACCATCAGCAGGCAGACCCCGAAGATGACGATGTGGTCCAGCCGCAGGAAGAGGGGCCCCAGGTGGAGGACGTTGGGCAGCATCTCCGGGAAGGACTGGGGGTAGCCGCGCGTGCGGAAGTTGATGGCCTCCTCGGCGATGATGAGGGCGCCCAGGGTGCTCATGAGGGGGGCCAGCTCGTACTCCCTGGGCAGCCAGCGGAAGCAGACCAGGTCCACCAGGAAGCCGATGACGATGCCGCTGCCCATGGCTGCCAGCACCAGGATGGCCGGGGTCAGGTCCGGGGTCAGGCGGTAGACCCAGAGGCCGATGTAGGCGGCGCCCAGGGCGGCGGCCCCGTAGGCCAGGTTGAGACGGCGCATGACGCCCCACACCATCGTGAAGCCGATGGCTATCAGGGCGTAAGTGGCGCCGACGAGGAGGCCACTTATCCCCTGCTGGACCAGGTCGAGCCACATCTGGTCGCGTCCGTAGCTATCGGCCCGCTGGGGCCGGGCCCGCGGCCCGGCCCCAGCTCTCACCCTCTTAGTTGGTCACGATGGCCTGCTGGTACTCGGGCGGTATGTGCTTGGGCTGGAACTTACCGCCCTTGAACTCCACTATGAGCCAGGGCTTGTTGACCTCGCGCGGCTCGTCCGTCCGGAACTGGATCTTCCCCAGGAGGCCATCGAACTCGGTGACCTGGGCCAGGGCGTCCCGGATCTTGCGGCGGTCCTGGAGGACGGTGTCGGGCCTGCCGTCGATGCCGGCCTTCTCGATGACCTGCTTGAGGAGCATCAGGTTCTCGTAGACCGGGGCGCTGTGCAGGTCGACGAAGCCGTTGTATTTGTCCGCCACCGTCTGGGAGACCTCGCTCGCCTTCTTGTTGATGGGGGCGAAGGAGGTGGGGCCTATGGCGCCCTCCAGCTCACGGCCGCAGCCCCGCGCCGTCTCCTCGGTGATGCTGGAGGTGAGGATGACCACCACCTTGGGGCGGAAGCCCTGGCGGCTGGCCTCTCGCAGGAAGCCACAGGTGGTGAAGGGGTGGGAAGAGAGGGCCACCACGTCCGGGTTGGCCGCCCGCATCTTGGCGACCTGGGCGGAGAAGTCGGTGTCGGTGAGCTTCCAGCCCTCGTCGGCCACGATGGTGAAGCCGGCCTTCTGGGCGCCCGGCTTTATGGCGCCATCGGACGTGCTCTTGGAGTGGGCGAAGTCCACCTCCGTCCCCACGCCGATGGTGCTGTAGCCGGTGGTCTCCTTCAGCCACCTGAAGAGAGCCTCGTACATCTTGATCTCGCTGGGCACGTTACGGAAGGCCCAGGGCGAGAGGGAGGCCAGGCCGGCCTTGATGGCCGTGTCGGTGAAGAAGGGGAGCTGGAGGCCCGGGTCGGAAGGGTCGTCCAGCCGCTTCTGGAGGATGCCGAAGACGGGCTCGGCTATGCTGGAGCAGGTGGGGCCTATCACCACCAGCACCGGGTCCGAGGCGGCCTTGCGGGCCGCCGCCAGCCCTTGCTCTACATTGGGGCAGCCCTCGTCATAGAGCACCGCTTCCAGCTTGGCCATCCGCCCGTCCCTGAGGCGGACGCCTCCCTGGGCGTTTATCTGGTCTATGGCGTAGCGCATGACGGCCGAGGAGTTGATGCCGAAGCTCTGCAGCAGCCCCGTCATGGCCCACATGCCACCTATCTTGATGGTCTCCTGGGGGGCCGCCGCCTCCTCCTCGGGAGCGCCTGCGGGCTGACACCCCACGGCGAGCAGGGCGAAGAGGAGAGAGCCTGCCAGTGCCCACATGAACGTCCGCGTCCGCATGTCGTTCTCCCCCCGTCCATGTAGCTTAGCTGGCTGTTACATAGCAAAGAGTGCAAAGTCTGTCAATAGGTTTTACTGGCTTTGATATCGTGAGATGAGCGGGAGGACGGAGATATGGCCCTCTCTGTCCACCCCCGGGGCGGGAGCCTTGCCCAGGCCGGACAGCTTCGGCGAGCCCTGACGAGCTCTGCCGCTTCACAAGGCCGCCCCTTCGCCTTAGAATGATAGGGTCTTCTTGCTATTCTCGTGCGGGGAGGGGGCGGCTTCGCTCTCTCCTCTTTTGTCCGCAGGGCAGGGTGACAGGCGAGGGAAGGGCCCCATGGTGTACTACAAAGATCCGGGAGAGGAGCTGCACCGCCGTCTGCTGGCAGCCGACCCGACAGCGCCCTCCGAGGTGTTCCACCACTTCCACGGACCCCTCACCAGACGGCTGCGCGCCCGGTTTCCGCAGGCGGACGAGGATACGGTCCACGACGCCGTCGTCGAGGCTATCATGAGTTATGTCAAAAATCCGTCCCGGTTCGATCCCGGGCGGTCCAGCCTCCTCACTTACCTGACCATGGTCGCCCGGGGCGACCTGCTGAACGCCCTGGCCAAGGAGGCGCGGCGGCAACGCCGGCTCGTCAGCCTGGAGAGCGTCGCACAGGGAGGACAGCCAGGGAATATTATGGTGGACGCACCAGGAGACGGGCCGGAGGGAAGCTTGGAGGCGTCCCGGAGCTTGCGGTACCTGCTGGAGCACCTGCCAGACCCCACCGATCGCCAGGTGCTGGGACTGATGCTGCGAGGCGAGAGGAGGACGGAGCCTTACGCCCGGGTCCTGGGACTGGGCGACCTCAGCCTCCCCCAGCAGCGGGCCGCCGTGAAGCGCCACAAGGACCGTCTGAAAAAGCGGATGCGACGGCTGCTGGAGCGGCTCGATGGCGCAAAAGACGCCCCCTGACCGGCCCCTGGAACGGGCGGTCCGGCGGGCAGCCGCCGACCCGTTCTTCCTGGCCAGCGCCCTCGAGGCCTACCGCTCGAGGACGGGCATGGACGAGTCCGAACTGGCCTCCCTCCTGGGCACCACCAGGGAAGGGCTGCAGCGAATGGCCCTCTGCCGACGGCCCCGAGGTGAGGGCGCCAGCTTCCGCTCCGATGTGGAGCGCATAGCTGCCTACGCCGGGGCATCGGCCAGAGCGCTAGCCCAGCTCCTGCGGGAGGTAGAGTGGTGGGAAGCGGTGGAGGCCGCCAGTGCCGATGAGCAGGCGGCCGGAAGGGCCATCCTGGCCGCCCGAGAGCGAGAAGAGCAGGTAGAAGCGCAACGAGAGGGGGACGAGGCCGGCCGGGAGGCCGGGCAGTAGCCCGTGAACGGGGGCTGGGTGGCCGAGATAGCCCAGGAGTTCTGGCGCCGGGTGGGCGCCCAGGGTCCCCTCGATCTGCCCCTGGAAGAGGCGGCGCTCTACTCGCTGCCACTTACGATCCAGAGGACACCCCGCCTCTCCTCCGCCCACGTCCGCCACTTCTTGCGCTCCTTGGGGCTCGCCCGAAGACTGGAGGACGACGACCGCCCCCTTCACGCCGCCCTGGTGGTTTGGGGCGGGCGGGGGCGCATCTTCCTGGACGCTGCGGACCCTCCCGCGGAGCAGCTCTACAGCCTGGCCCACGAGGTAGCCCATTTCCTTCTGGAGTATCAGCGACCACGCGAGCTGGCCGCCTCCCGCCTGGGGGATGCCATCTTGCAGGTGCTGGACGGCCAGCGGCCCGCTACTGTCACCGAGCGGCTGGACTCCCTGCTTGCCAGGGTCCCCCTGGGCCTCCACCTCCATCTGATGGAGCGCTACGGCCGGCTGCTGTGTCCCCGCGACATCCCCAGGGAGGAGCGGGCGGACCGCCTGGCCCTGGAGCTGCTGGCGCCGGCCGGCCAGGTCTGGTCCCTCCTGCGGGAGCGCGGCGGGGGACGCAGCCTGGCAGGGTCGCTCCGGGCGGTGGAGAGGCTCCTGATGGACAGCTTCGGTCTGCCGGCCGGCCTGGCCCGCGAGTATGGAGAGTGGATAGTGCGCTGCCGACTCGGCGGCCCCTCCGTCCGGGAGTGGCTGGACGGCCGGGAGGGGGCATCGTGAGCGAGGCGAGCAGGAGAGGGGAGGAGGCGGTGAGACGGCCAGGGCCGGTGCAGGACGACGGAGCGACAGGGGAGGCCCTGGGCCGCCCCGAGCTGACGGATGAGGAGTTCGCTGCCGCCTTCGGTGAGCCGGTCTCCCGCGTCCTGGACCTGGACACCTGGCAGCCCGGCCTCGATCTCCTGGGACTCTACGGGCGCCTGGAGCGGGAGGTCAGGGAGGCGGTCCGGCTGGAGGAGGAGACGGTGGGCCAGGTGCGGCGCTCCCTCTTCCCCCGCATCCGGGAGCGGCCGGGGGCGCCACCGGGGGCCGGCGTCTACCGCGCTGGCGTGGACGAGATCGCCCGGGTGCATGAGGGTCTGCTCCTCCGCGGCGCCGTGGAGGCCTGCCAGGGCATCAGCGCCGTCTATCACACCCTGCCCATATCCATCGTCCAGGTCGCTGTCTGCCTCGTCTCCTACCAGGGGGACCAGGGGGCCTGGGCCCAACGCCTCTACCGCCGCGACCTGCGCCTGGAGAGCATCGCCACGGTGGACGAGGCGCTGGAGTTGCTGACGCGGCGGCAGGGGGCCTACGCCATCGCTGGCCAGGGCCGCCGCGATGCCCTGAGCGAGCTGGGGCGCCGCAGCATTATGGCCTACGCCGAACGGGCCGCCCTCCTCCATCGCTCTCACGCTCGCTGGCGGCTGGGGCACGGCGCCCCCGTTCCCCTGGAGATGGTCTCGGCGGCTGGGGTGCCGGGGCTGGTGGAGCGAGGGCTGGAGGTGCTGGAGGAGCTCATCTTCCGTCAGCGTCGCTTCCTCTTCGTGCCCAGCGCGGGGAGGCGCTGGCTCCTCGCCATCGGCAACGCCCTGGCCCCCCTGGAGTATGCCATCCTGGACACCATCTCCGACGACCTGGCCCAGGTCATCGCCGCCGGTCAGTACTGGGGGGCGCGAAGGGGCCTGGGGGCTCGCCTGCGGGAGTTCGCCCTGGAAGCGGGCCCCCAAGTGGTGGTGGGGCTCTATCGGGCCTCGGCCCTGGCGCCGGCCCAGCTCTTCTACGCCCACCGGGAGCACGCCCACCTGGCGGCGCTCATCGCCCTGGCCGACAGCGTGTTCCAGCCCCACCGCGGCTTCCCCATGCTGCTGGACCTGGCGGCCCTGGTCTGCCAGTCCAACTTCGGCGCCGAGACGCTGGCGGCGCCGGTCCAGCTCGCCTACATGGGGACAGAAGGGCCGTTCCGCTACCTGCGGGCGGGAGCAGGCGGCCCTAGCAGATAGGTCAGGGGAGGAGGCGAGGCAGATGGACGATGACCAGGACAGCCCGGTAGCAGCGGTGCCGGAGTCGGCCCTGCGCTCTCTGGAGGAAGAGATCCAGGAGACGACGGACGGCCGGCAGCCTTCGCTGGAGGAGGAGGCGGGGTGCGTCGGCTGGACCATGTTCGACACGGCCCAGAGCAACGATGGCACCGTGACCGTCCTCTTCCCCCGGGAGAGCCTGGAGGCGGTCACCAACCAGTCGCTCCTGCGCATCCACAGCAACGATGGCCGCCGCTACCTGGCGGCCATCGTCCGCGGCCCCTTCATGGAGCCGGACGGGCTGCGGGCGGACATGCCCCTGGTGGTGACGGCCACGGTGCGGGGCCGGGGGCGCATACTGCTGCCCAACTACCATGGCCGCGCCCAGGTGGAGCTGCTGGGGGAGGAGGTGGAGGGAGGAACGCTAGTGCCTCCTCGCCGCCGGCCCCTCCCCAACAGCCCTGTCTTCCTCCTGGAGCGTCCGGAGATGGCCCGAGTCCTGGGGAGCCAGGGCGAGATTGTCCTCGGCCTGGCCGACGGCCAGGAGGAGCTGGAGGTCAGGGTGCCCCTCAAGGGGCGGGAGGGGAAGGGGGTCTTCCCCCGCCACACCGGTGTCCTGGGCACCACCGGCGGCGGCAAGTCCACCACCATCGCCAGCCTCATAGCCCAGTTGCAGCGGCAGGGCGCCGCTGTCGTCCTCATCGATACCGAAGGGGAGTATACGGCCATCCACGAGCCCACCGACGATCCGCACATGGTCAGGGCCCTGGAGCGACGAGGGCTACGGCCGGCCGGCGTTCCTGGCACCCACCTCTATCATCTGGTGGGGCGGAGCACCGCCAACCCCGCCCACCCTGAACGGCGCCCCTTCTCGCTCCGCTTCTCGGCCCTCTCGCCCTACGCCGTCATGGAGGTGCTCGACCTCACCGACGCCCAGCAGGAGCGCTTCCTCAAGGCCTACGACGCCACCAAGCTCCTGATGGAGCGGCTGGGCATCTTCCCCAGCGACGATGTGGACCGCGAACGGCTGCTGCGCCTGGACGAGTTCGAGGCCGGCTACCCGAAGATGACGCTGGCCTACCTGTACGACGTGGTGAAGGCCATCGTCGCCCAGCTCGCCGATGGCCCGCCCCCTCGTCTCGAGACGCCTCTCTTCGCCCAGCAGCCGGCTGCCGTGGCGGAGGCCGTACGGGCGGTAGCGCCACCCGGGCACCTCATGAGCTGGCGCGCCCTGATGGGCCGGCTGGGCCGCCTGAAGCGGCTGGGCGTCTTCGACAGCCCCAATGCCCAGCCACTGGACTACAGCGAGATGCTGCGGCCCGGGCGCGTCTCCATCATCGACGTCAGCGATACCGACTCACCTCAGGTTAACAACCTGGTCATCGCCGAGCTGCTGCGGGGGCTGCAGCGTCAGCAGGACCGTAACTACCGGCTGGCCCAGCGCCGTGGCGAGACGCCCACCCCGGTCATCCTCTTCATCGAAGAGGCCCACGAGTTCCTCTCCCGGGAGCGGATAGCCCGCATGCCGGTGCTCTTCCAGCAGGTGGCCCGCCTGGCCCGCCGCGGCCGCAAGCGCTGGCTGGGCCTGGTCTTCGTGACCCAGTTGCCCCAGCACCTGCCGGACGAGGTCCTGGGCCTAGTCAACAACTGGGTGTTGCACAAGGTGAACGACGCCGCCGTCGTGGCCAGGTTGCGGCGCTCCATCGGCGGCATCGATGACGCCCTGTGGGGACGGCTGCCCAATCTGGCGCCGGGGCAGGCCATCCTCTCCTTCACCAGCCTGGGCCGGCCCCTGCTGGCGGCCATAGACCCGGCTCCCTGCAAGCTCCGCATGACGGACTGACGAGGCGGCAGGGGGATGGAGCTCACAGCGCATCGCCTTCGCTTCTATTGTCGGGCCGTCAGCGCCATCAACGCCCCACCCTACAAGGGCTCCCTGGTGCGGGGCGCCCTCTTCGCCGCCCTCCGACAGGAGTTCTGCCTGGCCCCCTGGGAGCTGGAGTGCAGCGCTTGGCCGGGGCGGCAGGGCTGCCCCGTGTGCGCCCTCCTGGCCCCGGCGGGGGAGGGAGCAGGGCGGGGCGCCCAGGTGGCCCGCCCCTGCACCATCGAGCCTCCCCTGGAGGAGACGACCCTCTACAGGCCAGGCGACCTCCTCTCCTTCGGCGTCACCCTGTTCGGCGATGCTGCCGCCCTGCTCCCCTACGTCATCATGGGTGTACGCCGCATGGGCGAGAGCGGGATCGGTGGCCGCGGCCGCCAACCGGGACGCTTCCGTATGGCCCGTATCGAGACGGAGCATCCCCTCCTGGGCCGCCGCCGGGCCATTTGGGAGGAGGGCCAGGAGCTGGTCCGCATCCTCGCCGACCCCCTCACCCACGCCGACGTCCTGGCCTGCTGCCGCCTCCTGGGGCGGCCCCGCCAGGTCACCCTGCACTTGCTGACTCCCATGCGCCTGGTCAGCGCCGGCCGTCTGGTCAGGAGGCTGACCTTCCCTGTCTTTCTGCGCCGTCTCCTGCGCCGCCTCACCGACCTCTCCCTCACCGCTACCGGCCTCCCTCCCGCCTTCGACCATCGCCTCCTTCTGCGGCTGGCTGAGGGGGTAAGGGTAGCGTCAGACCAGACGCGCTGGCGGGACGTCCGCAGCTACTCCACACGCCAGGGGCGCTATACACCCATCGGCGGACTGGTGGGGGAGATCACCTTCGCTGGCGAGCTGTCCCCCTTCCTGCCCTGGCTCCTCTGGGGAGAGGTGGCCCACGTGGGCCGGGACGCCACCAAAGGGGGCGGCTGGTACCGCCTGAGCTGGCCGGCCTGACGCCGCCGGGGCGTCGCTGCCACGGCAGCGGCCGGGATGCTAGACTAGTATAAAAGGGAAAGCCAGGCCCGCCACGGGCGGGCGATACTGCGCCAGGAGCGTATAGCGACGATGACGACCTCTAACGTCCCGGTCACCATAGACGACCCCATCAACGTGGCCATCCTCCGGATCTCCGAGGACCGATTGGAGGGGTTCCAGCGGGACCCGCTGGGGGAGATCTCCCGCCGCTCCGGGGTGCCGTTGCCGCTGGTGGTGGAGCGGGTGCGGGCCATGCTGCAGGCGGGCACCATCCGCCGCGTCCGCCAGACCCTCCTATCCACCAACCTGGCCCAGGGGGCGCTGGTGGCCTGGCAGGTGCCCCAGGAGCGCCTCCACGCCGCCTTCGACTTCATGTTTCAGGAGGACCCCTTCACCGGGCACGTGGTCATCCGCACCACCGACGTGGCCAGCCCTGGCTCCCACTACCGCCTGTGGACCACGGTGAAGGTCCCCCAGGGCTACTCCCTGGAGAAGCACTGTCGTCTCCTGGCGGAGCGGACGGGGGCGGAGCGGTTCCGCATCATGCCGCCCAAGGCCCTCTTCGTCCTGGGCGTGGGACACACACGGCGGAGGGGGCTGGAGCCGGGCAGCAAGTCCGACCAGCCGGCCGATGTGCAGTGGGTCCAGGACGAGGAGTTGAACGAGCTGGAGTGGCGCGTCCTCACCGCCCTCAAGCGCGAGTTCCGGCCGGAGGAGATCGTCCCCGATATCTGGCGGGCCAGGGCCGAGGAGGCCGGCGTCCCCCTGGAGACCTTCTACCAGGTGGCGGAGTCCCTGGACCGGAGGGGCATCATAGGCCGCTTCTCCACCTTCTTGGAGCATTACAAGCCCGTGGCCGGGGGCCAGCGAGTGACTCGCTACAACGCCCTCTTCCACTGGGCGGTGCCGCCGGGCCGGGAGATAGAGGCGGGGCGAGAGGTGGGACGCCACCACATACTGACCCACTGCTACTGGCGGGAGGCCGGCCCGGAGTTTCACAACGTCAATATCATGGGCGTGGCCCACGGCCAGGACAAGGAGTGGCTCCTGGCCCACAAGGCGGCCATAGACCAGCACCTGGCCGCCGTCGGCATCCCCGTCCTCTACACCAACGTCTTCTGGGGCGGCCGCAGCGAGATCAAGCCCTCCGAGATCTCTCCGTTCGCCTACCGCGAGTGGTGCTCCCGCATGGGGGTAGACCCGGACGAGATGCGCGAGGACGGCGCCTCGAGGTAGGCGCGGCGGCGGAAAAGTGGTAAAACATAGGGGACAGGTGGGGCGGCCCCGGAAGAGTCCGAGATGCTCGTCGGTGCCTTCGAGCTGGTAGAGCCACTCCCAGAGCTGCGGGAGCCCACGCTGCTCCTGGCCCTGCAGCCGTGGATCGACGTAGGCTCCGTGGGGAGCATGGCCCTCACCTACCTGGAGGAGGCGTGGGGCGCCCGCCCACTGGGACACCTGGCCCGCCCCGGCCGCTTCTACGACTTCACCCGCTACCGGCCCACCCTCTATCGTCGGGGCCGGCACCGGGAGATCTCCGTCCCCAACACCTATCTGCGCTACGTGCAGGGCCAGGGAGACACGGACTGGCTCCTGGTCCACGCCCTTGAGCCCCACAGCCATGGGGAGGACTTCGTAGACTCCCTGGTAAAGGTGATGCAGGAGCTGGGGGTGCGCCAGTACTGCCTCATCGGCTCCTACTACGCCCCCATACCCCACACCCGTCCCCTGCTGCTGACGGGGATGGCGGCCAGCGATAGCACCACCGCCCGCCTGCGGGCAGTAGGCGTGCGGGAGAGCCAGTACGAAGGCCCTACTACCATCGTCGCCCTGACCACAGAGGAGGCACGGCTCCGCGGTATCGACGCTATGTCGGCCCTGGTCCAGCTCCCCGCCTACGCCCAGCTAGAGCGGGACTACCGCGGCCTGTACACCCTCCTGACCTGCCTCTCCTCTCTCTTCGGCTTCTCCCTGGACCTGGAACGCCTGCGCCTGGAGGGGGAGCGCCAGTACGCTACCCTGGACGACCAGGTGAAGCGGGACCCGCGGCTGCATAGCTGGGTGGAGGAGTTGGAGCGCATCTACGACGCCGAAGTCTCCTCCGGTGCCCCGGACGAGACGCCCCGCCTCTCGCCGGAGCTGGAGCGCTTCCTGGAAGAGATCGAGCGTCGCTGGGAAGGGCCCCAGGGGCCCGGTCCCGACGCCTGACCCATCGCCACACCGCCGGGCCCACCAGACGTGGCTCCTCCGCGCCCTCTCGGGGGATGTGTTCGTCCTAAGTGTTGACATTAGGCATGCCTTATTCTATGGTTAAGATGACACTCATATCCCGGAGGGAGGCCGATGCTACGTCTGCCTGTGCTCCTGATGGCAGGCCTCGTCCTGGGCCTGCTGGCGACGGCCTGCGGCGGTGGCGGCGATGGCGGTCAGCAGCGCCTGGTGGTGGCCGTCCAGCCCACCCAGGCCAGCAGCGAGATCCTCGAGAAGTCGCGGCCCCTGGAGCAGTTCTTGGAGAGCCGCCTGCCAGGCGTGGATGTTGAGATTTACGTTCCCACCAGCTACGCTGGGCTGGTGGAGGCCCTGCGCTTCGGTCAGGCCCAGGTGGCCTTCATGAGCGCCTGGCCCTCTTATCTGGCTGTCAGCCTGGCCGATGCGCAACTGGTCCTGGCAGAGGTCCGTGAGGTCATCCACGACGACCGCAAGGTGGAGGCGCCCTATTACTTCTCCTACTGGGTGGTCCGCAACGACAGCCCCTACCAGTCCCTTCAGGAGATGAGGGGGAAGAGGGCCTGCTTCCCCAGCCCCATCTCCACCTCGGGCTATGTGGCCCCCATGGGCCGCCTGGTGGAGCTGAACCTCCTCTCCCGGCCCGAGCGGGGCGAGGTGGACCCCAAGCAGTTCTTCTCCGAGGTCATCTTCGGCGGCGGCTACCAGCAGTGCTGGCAGGCCCTGCGGGCCGGCCAGGTGGACGTGACCGTCATCGCCGGTGACGTCTCGGAGAGCCTCTACCGCGAGGTGCTGGCCAACACCCGCATCCTGGAGCAGCAGGGGCCCGTCCCCTCCCACGGCGTGGTCTTCAGCAAGGACCTGCAGGAGCCCCTGCGCACCCAAGTTCTGGAGGCCATAGAGGCGCTGGGCGCTCCCGAGCACCGTGACCTGATGCGACAGTTCATCTCTGCCATCTTCGTCGGCTTCCAGCGCACCACCGCCCAGGAGCACCTGGGCACCCTGCAGCAGTACCTGCGAGAGGCCGGCCTGCAGTACACGGAGCGGGTGACCGTAGGGGGCTAACGGTGGAGCACGATGCACCGGCGGTGAGGGCCAGAGACCTCTGGTTCGCCTATCGGGGCGACCACTGGGTGCTGCGAGGGGTGAACCTCACGGTGCCCAGGGGTGCCTTCCTCACCGTCATGGGGCCCTCCGGCGCAGGCAAGACCACCCTCCTGCGCCTCCTGGCGGGCCTCCTCCGCCCTCAGAGGGGGAGCGTGGAGCTGCTGGGGCACGAGACCAGCGATGGCGTGCCGCCTTCCCTGAGACGACAGATAGGTTACATACCCCAGCAACTGGGGCTGGTGCGCAACATGACCGCCCTGGAGAACGTCCTGATGGGGGCCCTGGGCCGCCTGCGAGGCCCGGGGCCCCTCATGGGCCTCTTCCCCAGGACAGAGGTGGAGCGGGCCCGGGAGTACCTGGAGCTGCTGGGGATAGGCCACAAGGCGGAGGAGAGGGTCTCCCACCTGAGCGGCGGCGAGCGCCAGCGAGTGGCCATCGCCCGGACGCTCCTGCAGGGGCCCAGCATCGTCTTCGCCGACGAGTTCGTCTCTGACCTGGACCTCCCGCGGGCCGCCGAGGTGCTGGAGCGAATGCAGGAGCTGGGGCGGCGACAGGAGCTCACCTTCGTCCTCAACCTGCACGAGCTCCCCCTGGTGCACGAGTACGGCGACCTGGTGCTGGTGGTGCGGGACGGGGGCGTGGTCTTCAGCGGCCAGGCGCGGGAGGTGACCTGGTCCACCCTCCAGGGGGCGCTGGCATGAGACGGGCCGTGGCCCTGGGCCTCCCCCTCAAGCGTGACCTCGTCTTCTGGGGGGCTGTGGCCGCCCTGGCCGGGCTCACCCTGCACCAGTTCGGCCTCTTCGACGCCTCGCGCATCTCGCAGGGTCTCAGCAACCTGGCGGTCTTCAGCCGGGACACCGTTCCCCCGGACGTGGGCATCCTGCCCCTGGCAGGGCGGGCCCTGTGGGAGACGGTGCAGATGGCCTTCGCCGGCACCTTCCTGGGCTTTCTCATCGCCCTGCCGCTGGGGTTCCTGGGGGCGCGCAGCCTGGCCCCCCTGCCGGTGGTCTGGCTCTCCCGTCTCATCGTCGCCGTGGCGAGGACGATACCCTCGCTCCTGTGGGCCGTCCTCTTCGTCATCGTGGTAGGGCTGGGCCCGCTGGCCGGTACGCTGGGGCTGACCTTCTACACCGTGGGCTATCTGGGGAAGCTCTACGCCGAGCTGTTCGAGGGGACGGACCCGGAGGTGGTGGAGGCGTTCCGGGGAGTGGGCGCCTCCCGCCTGCAACTGGCCCGCTTCGTCGTCTGGCCGGAGAGCGCCAACGCCGCCATCAGCCAGCTACTGTTCATGCTGGAGTACAACATCCGCGCCTCCTCCATCCTGGGCTTCGCTGGCGCCGGCGGCATCGGCTTCTACATGAGCATCTATCTACAGACGCTGGAGTACCAGCGCCTGACGACGCTCCTCCTACTCATCCTGGCCCTCATCCTGGTCATGGACCTGGTGAGCGCCTGGGTCCGCAACCGCTATCTGCTGGACAGCAGGTAGGGGACGCCCGCCGTCCTACATCAGGTCGCCCAGGGCGGACTTGACCTTCCCCTTCTCTTTGAAGGTCTCGATGACGTGACGGGCGATGTACTGCATGTGCACCTCGTCCGCCCCGTCGACGATGCGGGCCGCCCGGGCGTGGCGGAGCCAGCGCTCCAGCGGGGTGTCGGTGGAGTAGCCCAACGCCCCGTGCACCTGGATGGCCCGGTCCACCACCCGCCAGAGGGTGTTGGCCACGTGCACCTTGGCCATGGCCACCTCCTGGCGGAAAGGCAGCCCCCGCTCGATCTTGTAGGCAGCGTGCAGGACCATCAGCTTGGCCGTGTACAGCTCCATGGCCGACTCGGCGATCATCCACTGGATGGCCTGCTTCTCCGCCAGATAGGAGCCATGGGCGAAGCGGTTCAGGGCGCGGTCCACCAGCATCTCCAGGGCCACCTCCGCCTGGCCTATCCAGCGCATGCAGTGGGCTAGGCGGGCCGGGCCCAGCCGGTACTGCCCCAGGAGGTGCCCCTGGCCCCGCGGGCCCAGCATGTTGGAGGCGGGGACGCGCACGTTGTTGAGGCGGATCTCGCCGTGGTTGCCCTCCCCCGCCATAGTGGCGATGGTGCGCACTAGCTCCCACCCCTCGGTGGGGATGTCCACGATGAAGGCCGAGTTGCGGGCCTGGGGCGGGTCGGCGTCGGGGTCGGTGCAGGCGATGACGATGGCGAAGGAGGCGCCCCGGGCGCCCGAGGCGAACCACTTGTGCCCGTTCAGCACCCAGTAGTCGCCCTCCAGCACCGCCCGCGTCTGGATGAGGGTGGGGTCAGAGCCGGCCACCTCCGGCTCGGTCATGGCGAAGCAGGAGCGGACGCGCCCCTCGGCCAGGGGGCGCAGGTATCTCTCCTTCTGCTCGTCGGTGCCCCAGTGGAGGAGGGTCTGCATGTTGGGCTCGTCGGGCGCCTGGCAGTTGAGGACGAAGGGGCCGATGCCGGCGCGGGCGGCCTCGGCCTGGACGAAGGCCATGGCCACCGGTCGCAGCCCCATGCCTCCCCACTCGGGCGGCAGGTGAGGGTTCCAGAGCCCTTCCTCGCGCGCCCGCTGGCGCAGGCGGCCGATGGCCCGCACCCATTCGTCGCGGGGGGCGCCCTCCAGCTCCCGCTCCACCGGCGCTACCTCCCCGTCTATGAAGGAGCGGACGCGGCGGCGCACCTCCTCGATGTCGGGCGGCAGGGTGAAGTCTATGGCCATGACCTACCTCCTGACTCGTCTATGGCAACGACCTCTTCGCCCCGACGGCAGCTATCGCCGGGCCAGCGCCTATTATAATGGTCGTGGCCTCCCTTTGACAGAGGCACGCCAGCGCAGGCAGGTGCGTCATGGGCAAGGACGTCCCCGGCATCAAGATGGACAGCCTAGTGGCCTGGTTCCGGGCCAACGTGGCCGAGGTGGAAGACCTGGATGCGCGGCTCATCGGCCATGGGCGCTCCAACCTCACCTACAAGCTGGAGGCGCCCGATGGCCGCGCCTGGGTGCTCAGGCGCCCACCCCTCTCCCACGTGCAGCCCACCGCTCACGACATGGCCCGCGAGTTCCGCGTCCTCTCGGCCCTCAAGGACACGGACGTGCCGGTGCCCCGCCCCCTGGCCTTCTGCGGCGACAATGAGGTCATCGGTGCCCAGTTCTACATCATGGAGTTCGTGGACGGCTTCGTCCCCTCCAACCCGCAGGAGGTGGCGCGGCGCTACGACGAGGGGCAGCGGCGGCTGATGGCCGAGGAGCTGGTGGACAACCTGGTGCGGCTGCACGCCATCCGGCCGGAAGAGGTGGGGCTGGGGGACTTCGGCCGGCCGCAGGGGTATCTGGCGCGGCAGGTGAGGCGGTTCAGCGAGCAGTGGCAGCGGATCAAGTATCGGGAGGTGCCGGAGCTGGACGAGCTGTGTCGGCGGCTGAACAGCTTCACCATGCCCGAGAGCGACCACTCCATCGTCCACGGCGACTACAAGCTGGGCAATACCATCCTGGACGCCGACGGCCATATCGTGGCCATCGTGGACTGGGAGATGTCCACCCTAGGCGACCCGCTCATGGATCTGGGGTTCCTGTACCTGAACTGGGTTGGAGACGAAGAGGGTGCCGCCAGCAGGCTGTCAGCGCTACCGGGCTACCCTACTTGGGACGAGATCGCCCGTCGCTACGCTGCGAGGAGCGGCCGTGACCTGCTCAACTTCGATTACTACGTCGTCCTGAACCACTTCAAGCTGGCGGTCATCCTGGAGAACATGTATGCTCGCTACCTGGCGGGGGGCACCGTGGGCGAGGGCTTCGAGAGCATCGGCGAGAGGGCGCTGGAGGCGGCCCGACGCGGCCTGGCGCTGGCCGACCGTTCCGACCTGCCGGCCCTTAGGGGGAGATAGGGGGCAGCCATGCAGTTCCAGGACATCATCTACGAGAAGAGGGAAGGGATCGCCCTCATCCGGCTGAACCGGCCCCACAAGCTGAACGCCTGCACCCTCAAGACTTATGCCGAGCTGCGGGCGGCCGTCCAGGACGCCGAGGAGGACGATGCCGTGCGCGCCCTGGTCATCACCGGCGAGGGGCGGGGCTTCTGCGCCGGCGACGACGTGCAGGAGATCTTCCTCGCCACCCCGCCCGAGGGGCGGACACCCCGCATCCGCGAGCGGCTGGAGGAGCTGCGCGGACGGGGGCAGCGGGGGGTGGACAACCTCCTCTTCTTCGACAAGCCGGCGGTGGCCGCCGTCAACGGGCCGGCGGTGGGCTACGGCTTCGACCTGGCCCTCATGTGCGACGTGCGCATCGCCTCCGAGTCGGCCCGCTTCGGCTCCGTCTTCGTGCGTCGGGGCCTGATGGCCGATGCCGCCTCCCTCTTGCTCCTGCCCCGCATCGTGGGCTGGAGCAAGGCGGCCGAGCTGACCCTCACCGGCGACATCATCGAGGCCCAGGAGGCGCTGCGCATCGGCCTGGTGAGCAAGGTGGTGCCCCAGGAGCAGTTGCTGGAGGAGGCGTTCTCCCTAGCCCGGCGCATGGCCGAAAACGCGCCCTTGGCCGTGCGCATGACCAAGCACGGCCTGCGCCGCTCCCTGGGGATGGAGCTGCGGCCCTTCCTGGAATGGCAGTCGGTCTGCCAGGACCTGCTGCTGCGCAGCGAGGACCACCGCGAGGGCGCCCTGGCCTTCGCCGAGAAGCGGCAGCCCAACTTCCAGGGCCGCTAAGGCAGAGGCCTCCTGCCCGCCCTAGCGAAGGCCCCTCAGCCTGGGGTCCAGCAGGTCACGCAGGGCGTCGCCCAGCACGTTGAGGCCCCAGACGGCAAGGAAGATGGCCAGCCCAGGCCAGACCGCCAGCCAGGGATGGGCGCGCATGAACAGGAGGCCCTCAGTGCTCAACATCCGCCCCCAGTCAGGGAAGGGCGCAGGCACACCGAACCCTAGAAAGCCGATGGTCCCGACCGCCAGGATGGCCGCGCCCAACTGCAAGGTCGCCAGAACGATGACCACCGGCATCACGTTGGGCAGTATGTGCCGAAAGATGATCCGCATGTCCGAGGCACCCACCGCGCGGGCAGCCTCCACGAAGACGTTGTTCTTCACCGCTAGCGTGGCGCCGCGGATCACCCGCGATGCCCCCGCCGCCAGCACCAGTCCCAGCACCGCCACGATGGCCGCGCTTTGAGTGGTGGGGCTGGGCCCAGCATACTCCTTGGCCACCTGCACCCCCGTCAGCAGGATGACGATAGCTGGGAACGATATCCACGCGTCCACCAGCCTCTGCACCAGCAGGTCCAGCCTCCCGCCAATGTAGCCCGAGACGGTGCCCACTAAAGTGGCCAGGCCCATGGAGATGGCCACGGCCGACAGCCCGATGAGCAACGATGTTCTGGCACCGTAGATTACTTGGCTGAGCATATCCCGCCCGAGCCGGTCCGTGCCGAAAAGGTGGGAGGGTGAGGGCGGACGCAGGCGGTTGGCGATGTCCTGGTCGTCGTAGTAATAGGGTGCCAGCAGGGGGTCATCGCGCCGGAACAGGGTCACCAGTTGGTTGTCGGCGAAGACGGCGCAGACTACCATGGCCACGATGATGACCAGGCCCGCCGCTCCCAGGGGCTTGTGGCGCGCAAAGCGCCACAGCCCCTTCAGCGCGCCCAGCCACGGACCTGGCCCGGGCAGGGCCTCCACCCGCCCAGGGACAGCGATGGCAGTGTCGCTCACGTCGGCCTCTCCTTCAGGCGTAGCGTATGCGCGGGTCCAAGTAGGCGTAGAGCACGTCCACTAGCAGGTTGGAGAGCACCACCGCCAGGGCCACCACCAGGTTCACCGCCTGGACCACCGGGTAATCGCGGGAGTTGACAGCGGTCACCAGGTAAGAGCCGATGCCCGGCACGCTGAAGATGGTCTCCAGCACTACCGTTCCGCCCACCAGCAGGGGCACCTGTAGGCCGATGAGGGTGGTCACAGGGATCAGGGCGTTGCGCAGGGCATGTCTCAGGATGACGACCCTCTCCCGGAGTCCCTTCGCCCATGCTGTGCGGATGTAGTCCTGGCGCAGCACCTCCAGCATCTGCGTCCTGGTCAGGCGCATGACCGATCCCGACAGCCCCAGGCCCAGGATAGTGGCGGGTATGATCACGAAATAGAGGTTGGACAACGGGTCATCGAAGAAGCTCTCGTAGTGTATCGGGGGCGCCCACCCCCACCAGACATTGGGCAAAACCACCACCAGCGTCCCCAGCCAGAAGGCGGGCACGGCGATGAAGACAATGGCGGTGCCCCGCATCAAGTAGTCCAGCCAGCGGTCCTGGCGTATGGCCGCAATCACCCCCACGGGAACCGCCACCACGATGCTGATGATCAGGGCCAGCAGGCCCAGCTCGAAGGTGACGGGCAACCGCCGGGCCAGCTCGCGGCCGATGGGCTGCTGGCTCTGAAGGGAGGTGCCCCAGTCGCCGGTGAAGACGCCAGCTACGAACTCTCCGTACTGCTCATACCAGGGCTTGTCCAGCCCCAGCTGGCGCCTAACCGCCTCCCGGTCGCCGTGGGTCAGAGGCGTATACTGGCCGATAATGATCTCGACGGCGTCCCCCGGCAGCAGGCGCACCAGCAGGGCCACCAGCACCGTCACCATGGCCAGGGTGGGCACCAGCAGGCCCACCCTGCGCACTATGTAGCTCCACATGCGTCGGCCCCTGCTCCTTGTTGGCGGCCCTACAGCCGCTGACGGGAAGTGTCGATCTGGAAGTAGGGTGTGGACTCGGAGCCGATGCCATAACTGGTTGGTGCGGCGTAAGCGCGGGTGTAGGGCTGTCGGGCGGTGAAGCCATACGGCCCCACCAGCGGGATGTAGTACATGTTGCGGGCATTGATGCGCTGGATCTCCAGGGCCAGCGCCCGCCCACGGTCGAAGTCCGTCTCCTGCCCCAGTTGGTCGATGAGGCGCAGGATCTCCGGGTCGCGGATGCGTGAGTGGTTGCGCGGGTTGTCGCTGAACTGGTTGGTGAACTGGTTCCAGGGGTGGGGCACCGGCGTCTCCAGCGCGAAGGCCATGCCGGAGCGGAGACCGCCAAAGAAGATTCCCCCTTGCGGGTTTATCCACTCTGACTGGTAATCGTGGTTGACCAGCCGGGCGCGGATGCCGGCCTCCCTCAGCATGGCCGGGAGCGCCTCAGCCATGGGGTTGTAGTAGGGCACGGCAGTGACGTAGGCATTGGCGGTGTAGTGCAGCTCCGTGTCGATGCCGTCAGGGTAGCCGGCCGCCGCCAGGAGCTGCCGGGCACGCTGCACGTCGCGGCGGAAGAACTGCCCCAGGTCTCCCATCTCGGGACCTTCGGGGTCCACGTACCAGATGAACCCCGCGTTCAGTAGGTTGTGCTTCTTGCCGCCCGTCCCGCCCGAGGCCAGTTGGATGAGGGCCTCCCGGTCGATGGCCAAGGACACCGCCTGCCGCACCCGCGGGTCGTTGAAGGGCGGCTGGTTAGCCTCGTAGGCCGCCGGCGGGAAGAAGATCATGGTCAGCAGGTTGGCGATGTTCTTGGTGATGATGGCCTGCGGGTTCTGGCGTCGGAAGACGTCGATCAACTCTGACGGCACCGTCATGGTCTCCAGCCGGCCGGCCGTGAACTGGCTTATCTCGTTGTTCTTATCGGGGATGACGTAGGCCTCGAACCCATCCACGTAAGGGAGGCGGTTGCCGCGGTCATCGGTGGCCCACCAGTTGGGGTTCTTGTCAGCCTTGGCCATGACCCCCTGCTGGTAGGAGCGCAGGATGAAGGGGCCGGAGCCGATGAGGGTGGTGTTGAGCAGGTCAGGATTGTTGGTAGCCTCAGGCGGATAGATCCATAGGTCACTGGGGGAGGCCAGCATCACCAGGAGCGGACCGAAGGGCCGCGACAGCTTCACCTGGACCTGTCGCGGCCCGGCCACCGTTATGGAGTCTATGGCTGCCAGGTTCACGCCCCGGTCAGGCCTGGCCGACTTGTAGTACTCCCACGCCTTCACAACGTCGTCGGGCGTCACGGGGCGGCCATTCACCGGAGGCACGGGGTGCCAGGTGGCGTTGTCCTGCAGGGTGAATATGTAGGTGACCTGGTCTACCACCTCGTAGCTCTTGGCCAGGTCGGGCACCGGCCGGTACCAGTCGCTGGGCGGCAGGTCCAGGTCCTCGGTGTTGGGGTCGTCCGGGGCGGAGATGTGCTTCAGCAGTCGGCTGACGAAGAAGGAATTGAAGGCCTGCACGGTGAAGGTCGGGAAGCGCTGGGCATCGAACCGTCCCTGCACATCGGAGAGGGCGAACCTCAGCAGCCCACCCAGCCAGGGGGTCTCGGCCCCCGGGGCGCCGGCGACGGGCGTGCTCGGCGCGCTCTCCTCGCCGCAGGCCAGGTAGACAGAGCCCGCCAGCGCGGCGGCGCCCACCGCCCCGGCCCTCAGGAACTGCCGCCGCGTCAGGCCGCGACGCAGGAACCGCTGCCAGCCCTGTTTTTCGCAGGTCTGCATGTTGCCTCCCTCTCCTCGTGTGGGATGATGGGTCGTGCCCAACCCCATAAAAGATATCGTCGGCCCTAATTGTCAAGCGGCATAGAGAACTTCTTTTGTCATCATAGCAAATAATTTTGGTCGCGGCCCTCTCACCCAGAACGGATCTATGGCGGCCAATGCGAGGGGCCAGGCGCCCCGGTAGATGGCCGGCACCGTGGTGAGGAAGGGGCTGCAGGATTGAGGGGCCCGGCGGCTCCAGCTAGTCCGGATAGAACAGGTTCCGCCGCTGCTGGCGATCGTGGCGCACCCTGCCCCTGCGACCAACGAACTCGCTACCAGCCATCAGGTCAAAGGCCTCCTGGTCGGGCTCCGTGTGGGCCAGGAAGCGCCCTCCCGAATCTTGTTCCATCCTGCCGATGACGATGCCTTGCTCCAGCTGACCTTCGCAGTTGTAGACGATGGTGTAGGTCTCCACCACTCCAGGCCCTTCCGCCTCCTCCACCAGCGGGGGCCGCTCCTGGGCCTCGACTCTGGCCACGTCCTCCTTGGGATCGTAGGGTCGATAGGGGCGGACGGGTGGCCGGGCCGAGTAGACCCCGGCCGCGTGCTTGGTGAAGTACCAGCCCATGCTGCTGACCATGCCTACGGCGCCGGGCTGGCGTCGCAGCGCCTCCACGTCGGCGGCATAGCCCTGCTCGGCCACCATCAGCTGTACCACGTCGCCCGGGATGAGGCGGATGATGGAGAAGGCGAAGAGCAGGACGATGACCACCGTCAGGGCGGCCAGGCCGACGCGCCTGACGATGTATTGCGTCATGCCTTCACCAGGACGTGGACATCGGGTGACTACCGGTGGCGGCCAGGCCGAGGCCCGGCCGCCACCGCTCACCTATCGGTCAATCCAGGCGCTCCACTTCCTGCCGTCGTAAAGGTCAATGGGATACTGCCAGTTCTTCACCCAGGGGTGGATGAAGAAGTGGTTGTTGGGCGTGAACATGAAGCGCATGGGGTAGTCCAGCACGATCATGCGCGACGCCCGGTGCACCAGCTCGATGCGCCTGCCCTCGTCCAGCTCCTCCGACTGGGCGCGGATGGCCCCCCAGATCTCCTTGTTGCCCCAGCGGTAGAAGGTGGCCGTCTCGCCGAAGTAGGCCTCCAGGTTCTCGTCCGGGTCGGGGTTGTTGAGGGGGATGTGGTGCGACATCTTGTAGTCGTAGGCGTAGGTCTTGTTGTAGTAGGCGGCCAGCTCCATGGGCCGCAGAGTTACGCGCACCCCGATCCTGGCCAGTTGCCGTTGCAGCACCTCACCGATCTGGATGTGCAGCTGAGGGTTGGCCAGCCCGGCCGAGGCGAAGATCATCTCCTCTTTCCTGGCAATGGTGGGCAACCTATTGACAAGCGCTTGACGTCCGGCTAGTATGCTGGCGCAAAACTTAATAAGCGCTAGGGGAGACGAGCCATGGCGGGCGAGTACTGGCAGCGCTTCTGGCAGCGACGCTTGGGGCGACGGTCCTTTCTCCGGGCCGCCGCCTTCGGAGCGGGGGCAGCCGCCTTGAGCGGGACCCTGGCCTGCCGTGAGCAGGCCCCCCAGGCCACGCCTCCGCCCGCCGCCGGAGAGGAGGGGCCGCCCAAGCGCGGCGGCCGCTCCCAGGCCTGGAGCACCGTCACCTTCGACCAGCTAGACCCCCACATCTCGGTGGCGGCATCCACCGCCTACTTCCCCCGCGTCTACAACACCCTGGTCAGCCAGTCGCAGCAGAAGCCCGACTTCTTCTACTACGACCTGGCCGAGACCCTGGAGCAGCCCGACGCCGTGACCTATATTTTCCGCATCCGTCCCGGCATCAGGGTGGCGCCCAACAACCTGGGGGTGCCGGAGCGAGAGCTGGACGCCCAGGACGCCTACGCTAACTGGGAGCGCATCAAGAACGAGCCGCGGGCGCTGGCCTCCCGCTTCTCCAAGCAGTTCCTGGCCTCCCACGCGGCCCAGGACGCCCGCACCTACGTAATGAAGACCAGCGACCCCTACGCTTGGACCATCTACAACGTGGGCCTGGCCGTGTCCACCATCGCCCCTAGGGAGCTTCTGGCCAACCCGGACCGTCTGCGGACGGCCGGGGCGGGGGGCGGGCCCTTCTCCTTCGGGCGCTTCGTGGAGGGCGAGGGGCTGTCGCTCGAGCGGAACCCCACCTACTACCGCAAGGGGAAGGACGACCGGCCCCTGCCCTACGTGGACGGCATAGACGTGCGCATCATCCCCGACCGGGCGGCACGGCTGGCCGCCTTCCAGACCCGCCAGATCCACTACTACACGGCGGCCAACTTCCGCGAGGCCCAGCAGCTCATGGACCCCAACAACTACTACCTGATCAAGGAGCCCATCTTCAGCTTCATGGCCGTGACCATGAACGCGGAGCGGGCGCCCTTCAGCGACCCGCGGGTGCGGCGGGCGGTGGCCCGCTCCATCAACCACGAGCAGTTCATCAACGTGGTGCACTTGGGCGACGCCAAGGTCAATGGCATCGTCCACTGGGCCCTGGGCGACTTCGCCCTACCCGAGAGCGAGCTGAAGAGCCGCTACCTGGTCTACAACCCCCAGGAGGCGCGCCAGCTCCTGTCGGCGGCCGGCTACCCCCAGGGGCTGCGCATCAAGATGATGTATCCCGCTAACACCGGCGCCTCGGGCGGAGGCGACGTGAGCCAGTATGTGCCCATCCTCATCGAGAACCTGCGCTCCGGTGGCATCGAGGTGGAGCAGGAGCCCCTGGACTTTGGCACCTGGCTGGACCGCTACCGGCGCCGCGACTACGACTCCAGCCTGAGCCTGAACCAGGTCTACGAGACGGCCGAGGTGCCCCTGGACTGGCACACCTCCTGGGGCCCCGCCGGCGACGGCGTGTCCTGGAACATCTTCCGCGACCCGGAGATAGACGCCGCCGTGCGCCGGGTGAAGCAGATCACCCAGAGCGTGCAGGAGCTGGTGCGGGCCATCCACGACGTGCAGCGCCTCATCTACTCCAAGGACCCCAGCTTCATACCGCTGCCCAGCAGCAGCTCCAACACCCTGTGGTGGAACTTCGTCAAGAACAACCCGGGGCGGCTGGGCCTGGGGGTGACGGCCCTGTTCCTGGCCGATTGGTGGCTGGACCTGTAGGCGGGGGGAGGCGTGCAAGCCTTCATCGTCCGCAGGCTGCTGGCCGGCGTCGTCATCCTCTTCTTTCTGTCCATCGCCGTCTTCCTGGTGCTGCGGGTGGCCCCGGGCGACCCGGCTCTGCTGCGCCTGGGCCCCCAGGCCACCGCCGAGCAGGTGGCGGCGGAGCGGGAGCGGCTGGGCCTCAATGACCCCCTGATCGTCCAGTATTCGCGCTGGATGAAGGGGGTGCTGACGGGCGACCTGGGCATCTCCAACTTCAGCGGCGAGTCCATCGCCCGCAGCATCCGCAACCGCCTGCCCAACACCCTGGAGCTGCTGGTCATGACCCTGGTGCTGACGACGGCCATCGGCATCACGGCCGGGGTCATATCGGCGGTGTGGCGGGACACACCCCTGGACTATGCGGTGCGGGTGCTGGCGGTGCTGGGGCTGTCGGTGCCGGCCCTCTGGCTGGCGACGCTGGTGCTGCTGGTGCCGCTGCAGGTGTGGGGCTATGCGCCCCCCATCGGGCGGGTGGTGCATTTCTTCGACGACCCCTGGGCGAACCTTCGTCAGTTCCTGCCGGCGGCGGTAGTGTTGGCCCTGGGGCCCGCCGCCGCCATCATGCGCCTGACCCGCTCCAGCCTGCTGGAGGTGCTGCGCCAGGACTACATCCGCACCGCCAGGGCCAAGGGGCTGGGGGAGAGGCTGGTCATCGCCCGCCACGCCCTGCGCAACGCCATGATCCCGCCCCTGACGGTGCTGGCCCTGCAGTTCTCGGCCCTGCTGGGCGGGTCGGTGATCATCGAGCAGATATTCACCCTGCCGGGCATCGGCCAGTATTTCTTCCAGGCCATCTTCGTCAAGGACTTCCCGGTGGTGCAGACACTCACCCTCTACACGGGCGTGGTGGTGGTGCTGACCATCCTGGCCCTGGACGTGGCCTACGCCTGGCTGGACCCGCGCATACGCTATCGCTGAGGTGGCGAGATGGCTGTCAGGCCGGCGGAAGTGGCCCTGGGCATGGAGCTGGCGGTGCCCCGCCAGCCGCTGCCGCGACGGCTGTTGCGGCTGGTGCGCCGCTACCCCCTGGGCGCCCTGGGGTTCGTCATCATCCTGAGCCTGCTGGTGGTGGGGGTCTTCGCGCCCCTCATCGCCCCTCACGATGTGAACGAGATCGGAGTAGCGCCGCCCCTCTCGGGCATCTCGCGGGAGACGCCCTTCGGCACCGACAACCTGGGGAGGGACATGCTGAGCCGGGTCATCTGGGGGGCGCGCATATCCCTCTCGGTGGGGTTCATCGCCGTCATCGGCGGCACCATCGCCGGCACCGTCATCGGCCTCATCAGCGGCTACATGGGCGGGCCGGTGGACTCGGCCATCCAGCGCATCCTGGACTCGGTGCAGGCCTTCCCGGCCCTGGTGCTGCTGCTGATCATCATCCGCATCCTGGGGCCGTCGCTGGAGAACGTGGTGCTGGTCATCGGGCTGGGGATCATACCGGGGGTGATACGTATCGTGCGGGGGGCGGTGCTGTCGGAGAAGAACAACGTCTACGTCGAGGCGGCGCGGGCCATCGGCGCCACGCCGCTGCGCATCATCTTCGTGCACATCGCCCCCAACATCATGGCCCTGGCCATCGTGATCATGACCACGCTGCTGGGGACGGCGGTGCTGGCGGAGGCGGCCCTCTCCTTCCTGGGCCTGGGGGTGCCGCCGCCCAACCCGTCCTGGGGTGCGGACATCAACGCCGCCCGCAACAACCTGCCGGTGCACATCCCCTGGGCCCTGTTTCCGGGGCTGGCCATCAGCCTGACGGTGCTGGGCTTCAACCTGCTGGGCGACGCCCTGCGCGATGCCCTTGATCCGCGGCTGCGTGGCGCCCGCTAGCGGCCCGCCCGCGCCGGGGGCGAAACGGGGCTGTCACGGGCGGTGGGCCGCGCCGTAGCTGCACAGCCTTAGCTCCGCTCGCGGGTGGCTCGTCAGGGAAGGCGGTGGCGCTTTCGGGCAGGGCCGCAGCCCCGCCGCTACGTGGCGTGCAGTCGGCCGGTGCCGGGGGCGCGGAGTTGCGGCGGCAGCGGTCGCTGCGAGGGGCGGCTAGAACAGGACGGGGCGGCGCTCCTTGAAGGCGTAGAGCTGGGCGGGGCGGTGTCTGCCCTCGGCCGCCCGGACGCCCGTGGGCACGATCAGCCCCAGCGAGAGCATCCGCCGACGAAAGTTGCGTTTGTCCAGGCGCCTGCCCAGGATGGCCTCGTAGACCCGCTGCAGTTGGGAGAGGGTGAACTGGGGCGGCAGCAGCGAGTAGGCCACGTTGCTGTATTCCAGCTTGGCCCGCAGGCGGCGCAGGCCATACTCCACCACTCGTTCGTTCTTGAAGGCCAGGGGCGGCAGCTCTGATACCGCCATCCAGGCCGGTGGCCACTCCCGTCGCCGGGCCAGGTGGGCCTGCCGGGCGTCCACCAGGGCGAAGTAGGCCACCGCCACCCCCTCGCGGTCGTCCAGGTCCCAGAAGGTGTAGAGCTGCTCCAGGTAGACTTCGGCGACGCCCGTCTCCTCGGCCAGCTTGCGCACGGCCGCCTCGTCGGGGCCTTCGCCAGGGGAGAGGAGGCCGCCGGGCAACGACCACCAGCCCTGGTAGGGCGGGGCGCTGCGTCGCACCAACAGCACCTGCAACCGGTCGTCCTGGACGGTGAAGATGACCACCAGCACCGCCACCGGCCGCAGGCCGACGCCGGTGAGGGAAGGGTCGCGGGCCGCCGTGGACACGGGCCGCCTCCCGCGGGCTAGCCCAGGGCGGGGGCCGCCGCCCCCGCCAGCTCCCCCTGCAGGGACCAGGGGCTGGCCCGCTGGATGCGCACCTGCACCAGGTCGCCGGGCCGGGCCTCACCCGGGAAGTGCACCAGCTTGTTGGTGCGGGTGCGACCGTAGAGCTTGCCGCCGCGTTCGCCCTCCACCAGCACCTCCTGCACCGTCCCCACCAGGGCCTCGTTGAGCTGGCGGGCGATGCCCTCCTGCAGCGCCTCAACGGCGTGCAGGCGGCGCATCTTCTCGTGCTGGGGGACGTCGTCCTCCATGCGCCGCCAGGCGATGGTGCCCGGCCGCGGGGAGTAGGCGGCCACGTGCACCTTGTCGAAGCGCACCTGTGCCAGCAGGTCCAGGGTGTGCTGGAACTCCTCCTCCGTCTCGCCACAGAAGCCGACGATGACGTCGGTGGTGATGGCCGCCCCGGGCACCAGCCGGCGGATGAGGTCTATCTTCTCCAGGTATTCGGCCACGGTGTAGCCGCGGCGCATGCGGGCCAGCACGGCGTCATCGCCCGACTGGACGGGTATGTTGAAGTATTCGCAGACCTTCGGCAGCTCTGCCACCCGCCGCACGATGCGCTCGGTCATGTCCCGCGGGTAGGAGGTTAGGAAGCGGATGCGCTCCAGGCCGGGGGTGTCGTGGATGGCGGCCATCAGGTCGCCCAGGTCGGGGCGGTCGGGCAGGTCATGGCCGTAGGCCTCCACCGTCTGGCCCAGCAGGGTCACCTCGCGCACGCCGCGGGAGCAGAGGTAGCGCACCTCCCGCTGCACGTCGGCGACGGGGCGGGAGCGCTCGCGTCCGCGGCGGTAGGGCACGATGCAGTAGGTGCAGAACTTGTCGCAGCCGTGGATGACGGGGACGTAGGCGGTGGGGCCCCTGGGCTCGGGGAAGGTCTCGGGCCAGAACTCGCCCCCCAGGTCGCTCTCGGGCACCAGCTCCCGCAGGATGGCGTCGAAGTCCTGCGGCCGGGCCCACACGTCCACGAAGGGGAAGCGGCTCTTCAGGTCGTCCACCTTCGGCCCCACCAGGCAGCCCATGACGGCGATGCGCAGGCGGGGGTTCCTGCGCTCCTTCAGGTGGCGCAGGTAGCCCAGATAGGAGACGGCCCGGTCCTCGGCCTTCTGCCGCACGACGCAGGTGTTGACCACGGCCAGGTCGGCCTCCTCGGGCCGGGGCGACTCCTCGTAGCCGAGGCGGGCCAGGCCGGCGGCCAGCTTGGCCGAGTCGGCCTCGTTCATCTGGCAGCCTTCGGTCCAGATGTGGTAACGCATGGCCAATAAGGGATTGTAGCACGGCCGGGGGGCAGGTCATAGCTTATACTGTTGGATGCTATGGCCGAGGCGGAGAAACCCCTGGACGGGGCGGCGGTTACTCCGACCGTCCCCGCTCGCCTCTGGCAACGGTTCCTGGAGCGTCTGCGGGCCGTCCCCACGCCGGTGCTGCTGGTGGCCACCGCCGTCCTGGTGCTGGCGGTGGCAGGGGTGGTGGCCGTGCTCCCCCTCCTGCTGGGGGTGAGCCAGGACGACCTGGAGGCGCTGGGCTATCCGGGGGTGTTCCTGGCCAACTTCCTGGGCACGGCCACCCTGTTCGTGCCGGTGCCCGGCCTCACGGCCGGCGGCCAGCTCCTCATCGCCACCCTGGCCCGCAGCCTGAACCCGGTGGGGGTGGCGCTCCTGGGCGGCCTGGGGATGGCCACGGCTGAGATCACGGCCTACCTGGCCGGCCGCGGCCTTCGGGAGGTGGGCTCCCAGCGGCCCATGCCCATCGGTGGGCCCATCGGGCGCTGGCTGGCGGCGGTGGCCCGCTGGGTGGACAGGCTGATGGCGGGCTACGGCGTCCCCACTCTGTTCGTGCTGTCGGCGGTGCCCAACCCCTTCTTCGAGTTCGCCGGCATCACCGCCGGCGCCGTGCGCATGGCCTTCTGGCGCTTCTTCCTGCCGGTGCTGGCGGGGAAGATGGTGCGGGCCTTCCTCCTGGCCTTCGTGGGCGAGAGGGTCATAGACCTCCTGCCCGGCCCCTTCTGACGCGGTGGCGAGGGAAGAAAAAGGGGAGGCGAAAGCATTGACGACGCTTCTGGGCTTGTGGCAGGAGCTGACCTGATATGGCCAGCGCCAGCCAGACGGCGCTCGTCGTGTTGCTGGCCCTGATGGTGGCGGACGTGATCCGCTTCGAGAGCGGCTGGGCCTGGGCGGTGCTGGCGCTGGCCGCGGTGGGCCTCGTGTTCCGTCGCCCTCCCCATCGCGGCGGCTGAACGCCCCGTTCGACCTTTCGTGTAACGAAGGCGTCCGCTGCTACGTCTCCGTCTGTGCGAGAGGCGGACGCCGATGAGCGAGGAAGCGCGGCATGCCCGCTCGGGCCTGCCGGCGGGGCTGGAGATGTTGCCCCTGCTGGCCCGGGGTGCGGCCTTGCTGGGCCTTCCCCTGGCCCTGACCTTCGCCCTGCGCGCCCGCCAGGACTGGAACCCGACCTTCGCCTCGCCCACCTTCCACTTCTATGTGGTCTCTGCCCTGGCGCTGCTGTCCCTGGCCACGGCGCTGATGGCCGCCTGGGTGTCGGTGGCCGCCCGCGACGTGCGCCTGTCGCTGCTGACGGTGGGCTTCCTGGGCATCGGCGCCATCATGGCCGTGCACGGGCTGGCCACGCCGGGCTTCCTGGTGGAGCACGGCTACCACGGCACCACCGCCGCCTCGGCCTACTTCGCCCACCTGGTGGGGGCCTGGATGCTGGGGCTCTCGGCGCTGGGGCTGCCGCCGCGGGCCAGCGCCTGGCTGCGGAGCCGGCTGTGGCTGCTGCTGGCCCTGGCCGTGGCCCTCTTCGGCGCCTACGCTGCCCTGGCCCTGGGCGCCCCCGACCTGTTCCAGAGGCTGCCGGTGGCCGGCCAGCCCGGCAGCGACGTCTTCACCTGGACGATGCTGGCAGTGGACGTGGCCCTGCTGACGCTGGCGGCCGGCCGGGCGGCCATCTCCCACGTGCTGTCGCGGGCGGCCATGCCCGCCGCCATCGGCGCCGCCGCCCTGTTCTTGCTGGCCTCCCAGGTGACGCTGCAGGTGACCCAGCCCTGGACGCTGGCCTGGTGGCTCTACCACTTCTATCTGGTGCTGGGCATGGGGACGGTGGTGCGGGCGGTGGTGAGCGAATACCTGGGCGGCAAGCCCCTGGGCCAGATCTTCCGCGAACTGGTCTACGAGGACGTGCTGGCCCAGGTGCGACAGGGGCTGGACGACTCGGTGCTGGCCCTGGCTGCCGCCGCCGAGGCCCGCGACCGCTACACCTACGAGCACGTCACGCGGGTGGCCGAGCTGTCGGTGCTTATCGGCCAGGCCATGGGGCTGCCGCGGCTGCGGCTGCGGGCCCTGGCCCAGGGCGCCATGCTGCACGACGTGGGCAAGCTCTACATCTCCGACCTGGTGCTGCAGAAGCCCGACAAGCTCACGCCCGAGGAGTTCGAGCAGATCAAGCGCCACCCCGCCCTGGGCTACGAGCTGCTGATGCGGCTGAAGGGGTTCGAGCGCGAGGCGCTGGTGGTGCGCCACCACCACGAGTGGTTCGACGGCTCCGGCTACCCCGATGGCCTCCGCGGCGAGGAGATCCCGCTGGAGGCGCGCATCGTGGCGGTGGCCGACATGTATGACGCCCTGACCACCGACCGCCCCTATCGCCCCGCCTACAGCCACGAGCAGGCGATGGCCATCATCGAGAAGGAGTCGGGCACCCACCTGGACCCGGCCTGCGTGGAGGCGTTCCGCCGCGCTCTGGGCGAGGGGCGGGTGCTGGCCTTCCCCGCTTCCGCCCGCGGCAAGAAGCGGCTGACGGCCTCGTAGCCTTTGGCGTTGTCCCCTCGCCCCGCTGGGGCCATAATGGCCTCGATGACCAGGGGCCAGGCACGGACGCGGGTCGGGGCGCGGGTGGCCCTGGTGGGCCGGCCGCCCCTGTGGGCCTGGCCGCTGCTGGCAGGGTTCGTGGCCGCAGCGGTGCTGGCCTCCCGCGCCGCCTACTTCCCCGCCGACCTCTGGGTCTCCCACCGCCTGCAAGACCTGGACGCCGCCCCCTACGTGCGAGCGGTGGAGGTGGCCAGCGCCCTCACCGAGCCCCCCTGGGTGGTGCTGGCGCTGCTGGTCATGACCGCCGTGCTGGCCTGGCGCCGCCTCTGGAGCGAGGCGGTGGCGGTGGTGGCCGCCCAGGCCATCCGCGCCGTCAACGCCCTGGTCAAGGAGCTGGTGGGGCGCCCGCGACCGTCGCCGGAGCTGGTGGAGGTGCGGGAGTTCCCGGGCACAGCCTCCTTCCCCAGCGGGCATGTGGTCAGCGCCCTGGTGGTCTATGGACTGCTCTTCTACCTGGCAGGCCGGATGCTGCCCTGGCCCTGGGCCAGGTGGGGGGTAAGGCTCCTGGGCCTCTACGTCGTCGCCTTCACCGCCATGGAACGTATCCACACCGGCGCCCACTGGCTCAGCGATGTCTACGGCGCCGCCCTGCTGACCCTGCCCCTGCTGGCCATCGTCTGGAACCTGGTGCCGCGGCGCCGTTACTTCTAGCAGTATCTGAGCGTCTTTAGTAAGGTTCATAGGGGCTGACTTCTATGGTAGACTGCTGAGCTACCATGAACTGGCTCGACGTGGCCATCGTGCTGACGGTGGCCTGGTTCGCCTTCAACGCCTTCCGTGCCGGCCTCATCCGCGAGGTGGTCACCCTGGGCGGCCTGGTGCTGGGCATCGTGCTGGCCGGCCTCTACTACGACAGCCTGGCCCAGGAGGTGCTCCTGTTCGTGGACAACGAGGTGGCGGCGCGCGCCCTCGGCTTCGTGCTCCTGTTGGGCTCCGTCTTCCTGATGGGGCAGCTTCTGGCCTTCCTGCTGCGGGGGATGGCCTCCCTGCTGATGCTGGGCTGGGCAGACCAGCTCCTGGGGCTGGCCTTCGGGGTGGCCAAGGGGCTGCTGCTAGTGCAGGCCCTGCTGGTCCTGTTCGTCACCTACCCGCAGTTGGGTCTGGACCGGGCGGTGGATGAGTCGGCCCTGGGTCGCCACTTCCTGGACGCGGCGCCGCCCCTGCTGCGCTTGCTGCCCGCCGAGTTTGACCGCCGGTTGCCGCAGCCGCCGCCCCAGACCTAGGCGAACATTGAACCCTGGGCCTCGCCTCTGCTAACATCGGTCTGGGGTGATGGCGCGCCCATGGGGCTAGAGAGCGAACCAGTCCTGGTGCTCAACCAGAACTATGACCCTCTCAACGTCTGCACCGTGCGCCGCGCCCTGGTGCTGCTGGACCGGGGCAAGGCCGAGGTGGTGGAGAACGGGCGCGGCTACCTCCACACCCCCAGCCTGGCCGTAGCCGTCCCTTCCGTCATCAGGCTGCGCTACTACGTGCGCCGTCCCGTCCCCGACGGGCGCGTCAGCCGTCGCGACGTCTTCCTGCGCGACCGCTACACCTGCCAGTATTGCGGCCGCCAGACGCGCGACCTGACCCTGGACCACGTCATCCCCCGCCACCGTGGGGGCCTGCACGACTGGGAGAACGTGGTGGCCGCCTGCCGCGCCTGCAACCACAGGAAGGCGGGCCGCACGCCCCAGGAGGCGCACATGCAACTGCTGCGCCGCCCCTCCCGCCCCCACAACCTGCACTACCGTATGTTCTACCCCTACCTGTTCCAGCAGGTGGAGTGGCGCAAGTTCGTTCCTGGGTGGGAGGACGGCTTCGGCCTCTGAGGCGCCTCAACCGCCGGAGACCCGCGCCACCATCGCGACGACGCCGTTCGCCCGCAGCGCGACCTGGGTGCCCCTGCCCCGTCGGGCCAGGCGCACGTCCTCCGCCCCGCTCAGGGTCGTCACGGTCAGGGAAGGGGGCTCCAGGAAGTGGAGGAGGACGCGCCGGCGGACGGGCCCCAGGCGCAGACGCAGCCCTTCGCCCTCCCTGACGACCTCGACCGGGAAGGGGCGCCCGCCGGCCCACACCCGTGCCTGTGCCCGCTCCAGCACCCGCACCTGCAGGGTGAGGGGCGACCAGGCCCGCTGGCCCACGTGGGCCACGGCCGGGGCCAGGGGCAGCAAGGAGTCTCCCCGCACGTAGAGGGGCATCCGCTCCAGGGGCACCTGCAGCCGCCGCCAGGCGGGCCCCTGCAACCGCTCGCCCGTCCACCAGTCGTGCCACGTGCCGGGAGGCAGGTAGAGGGTCACGGCGCCGTCGGGCGAGAAGACGGGCGCCACCAGCAGCGACGGCCCCAGCATGTATTCCCAGTCCACCTGCCAGGATGGCTCGTCGTCGGGGAAGGCGAGGAAGAGGGGGCGGGCCAGGGGCAGGCCCGTGGCCGCTGCCTCCTGCACCAGCGACCACAGGTAGGGCAGCAGGCGGTAGCGCAGGCGGGCGAAGCGCCGCACGACCCGCACCGCCCTTTCGCCGAAATACCACGGCTCGCGGCCGCGGATGCCGTGAAAGCGGGCCACGGGCGATAGCAGGCCGAACTGGGCCCAGCGCACGTAGAGGTCGGGGGGCGGCGGCTTCAGGCCATCGGGGTTCCAGAAGCCGCCGATGTCGTGTCCCCACAGGGCGAAGCCCGACAGCGAGAGGGAGAGGCCCGCCCGCAGCGCCGCCGCCATACCCTCCCAGGTGGAGGGCGTGTCGCCCAGCCAATGCACCGGGTAGCGCTGGGAGCCGGCGTAGCCGGAGCGAGCGAAGATGACCCCCTCCCCTCGCTCCTGTCGCACCACCTGGTAGACGGCGCGGTTATATAGCAGCGGGTAGAGGTTGTGGGCGCGGCGACCGGGGGTGCCGTCGGCCATGACCGCCTGGGGCGGCAGGCCCTCGCCGTAGTCGGCCTTGAAGGTGGCCACCCCCGCCCGCAGGTAGGGGCGGTGCTGGGCCTGCCACCAGGCCACCGCCTCGGGGTGGGTGAAGTCCACCGGCGTGGCATGGGCGTTCTCCAGCGATGGCGCCAGGGAGCCGTCGCCGCTGCGGACGAGGTAGCCCCGGGCCTCGCCCTCCCGGTGCAGGTCGCTGTCGCGCCAGACATAGGGGTTCTCCCAGAGGGAGAGGCGGAAGCCCCGTTCCCGCAGCCAGGCCACCAGCGCCTCCGGCTCCCCGAAGCGCTCCCTGCTCCAGCGGAAGTGGCAGCCGTCGCGCTGCTGCCGCTCCCGACCCTCCAGCCAGAGGGGGTCTAGGTGGATGACGTCGCCCGGGATGCCCAGTTCGCGCAGGCCGGAGGCGATGCGCTCCACCTGGGCGCGGTCGCGATACATGCAGCGCGACCACCACACGCCCAGGGCCCAGAGGGGCACCGGCGGCGTCCTGCCCGTCAGGCCAGTGTAGAGGCGCAGGAGGTCGGCGGGGCCGTCGCCCAGGAGCAGGAACAAGTCGAGATAGGGGTCCTCCACCAGCAGCGAGGCGCTCTGGGGGTAGGGGTCGCCCAGCTCCCAGACGCTGGGGCTGGCGTGGTGCAGGAAGAGGCCGTAGCCGCGGCTGCTGAGCAGGAAGGGCACCACGATGTAGGCGACGGGGCTCAGGGCGCCGTCGGGGTCGCGGCACCAGAGGAAGGCCCGCGAGCCGCGTCGGTCCAGCCGCCCGAAGCCCTCGCCCAGGCCGTAGAGCCGCTCCTGCGGCGCCAGACGCCAGGTGAGGAAGAAGGACTCGGCGCCATGGGGCGAGCGGGCGACGCCCAGGGGCAGGGCGGTGGGCCCCACCAGGGAGCCTTCCTGCGCGGCCAGCGCCCAACGCTCCCTGCGGCCGGCCAGCAGCCGCAGGAGCAGGGGCGGGCCGCCCGCCTCCACCGCGATGGCGCCGATGCGCGCCCGCAGGCCGCCATCGCGTCGCTCCAGCGCCGGCTCCATGGGTCGGGGGCGGGGCGCCGTCGCCAGCATGGGCGACGAGTCGGGGGGCGGCCCGCCCGTCCAGGCGCGCAGGCGCAGGACGCCCGGGCGCAACCAGTCCAGCGCCAGCGACACCTCCCGCCCGTCCCGGGTGCGGGCCAGGCAGGAGAGGCCACCCGGCCGAGTCCGAGGTTCGGCCAGCTCCGTCAGCGGGTCGTAGCGCCAGCCGGGCCGCAGGAAGACGGGCGCCCAGAGCCATTCCAGGTCGTGCAGAGGGGTGCCGGCGCCGCTCATGGAGTGCCTGCGGCCATGTTAGCACTTACGGCTGGCAGCGGGGGCAGTAGCTGGTGACGCGCCCGCCGGTGAGCACCTCGACGATGGTCTCGCCGCAGCGGGGGCAGGGCTGCCCGCCCCGGCGGTGCACCTGCAGATGGTCGCGGTATTCGTCCTCTGGCAGCCCCTCCCGCTCCATGCGTTCCAGCACGATGGCCGCCGCCTGTAGCAGCACCCTGCGCATGGCCGCCAGCAGTCGTCCCGCCTCGTGCGGCGAGACCCGGTCGGCGGGCCGGAAGGGGCTGATGCCGGCCGCGAACAGCACCTCGTCGGCGTAGGCGTTGCCGATGCCCGAGACGAGCTTCTCGCCGGTGATGAGGGCCTTCAGCTTCCCCCTCTGCCGCTGCAGTCGCTGCCAGAGGTCGTCGGGCGTCAGGGCGGGGTCGAGGGCATCGGGCGCCTGCTCGGGCGGCGGGGCCAGGGCGGAGCCATCGGGGTAGAGATGGACGCGGGCGAGGAGCCGCTCGTCGCGCAGGCGCAGGTCGCTGCTGTCGTCGAAGGTCAGCACCAGGGCGATGCGGGGCTGGCGCGGCGCGTCGTGGGGCAGGTGCTGCAGCCGACCGGTGAGCATGGGGTGCAGGAGCAGGGCGGGCCCGCCCTCGAAGTCCAGGCGGAGCTGCTTGCCCAGCCGGGAGGCGTCCACCAGGGCCCGGCCGACGAGGTCCGGCAGGAGCTCGCGGCCCGACTTGACCACGGGCGGGACGATGGCGCGGGCCTCGGTCACGCGCCGCCCGAGCAGGTGGCGGCGGACGTAAGCAGCGTAGGCCTCCAGGTCGGGCGCCTCGGGCATGTGCTCGCTATGGCTGCCATTTGGGGTAGGAGCCGAGGACGCGGAAGAAGGAGCACTGGCGGCGCACCGCCTCCAGCGCCTCCGCCAGCAGCGGCTCCTGCCGGTGGCCGTCCACGTCCACCAGAAAGATATACGTCCCCAGCTTGTCGCCCGTGGGCCGCGACTCGATCTTGCTCAGGTTGATGCCCCGCGAGGAGAACTCCGTCAGGGCGCCCACCAGCAGGCCCGGCCGGTCCTCGGTGGCGAAGGTGAAGGCCAGGGAGGTCTTGTCGCGGCCCGTGGGCGGGTGGTCTTCCCTGGCCAGCACCACGAAGCGGGTCAGGTTGGGGCGGCGGTCGTGTATGCCTTCGGCCAGCACGCGGGCGCCGTAGATCTGGGCGGCGCGGCGGTTGCCGATGGCGGCGGCGTCGTCCCGCGACATGGCCTCCTCCACCGCCGCTGCCGTGGACAGGGCCGCCACCAGCTCCGCCTTGGGGAAGCAGCGCTCGATGAAGCGACGGCACTGGGCGAGGGCCTGGGGATGGGAGAAGATCACCTTCACCTGGGAGGCCTCCACCCCCGGTGGTGCCAGCAAGTGGTGCTCGATGGGCAGCACCAGCTCGCTGCACACCAGCAGCTCCGACTCGTGCACCAGCACGTCCAGCGTCTCGGGGACGGAGCCCTCCAGCGAGTTCTCGATGGGCACCACACCGGCCTCGGCCATGCCCGCGGCCACCGCCGCCGCCACGGCGCTGATGCTGGGCAGGGGCAGGTGGTGGGCGTCGAGGGCGTAGCGGAGGGCCGCCTCCTCACTGAAGGTGCCCTGGGGGCCCAGGTAGGCCAGCCTGGTCATCGGGGGGCCACGAGGGGGCCGTAGGGGCCGTAGCGGGCGGGGCTGGTGAGGATGTCCCGCAGCGCCTCCTCGTTCTCGCGACGGGTCACCACCACCACCTTGTCGTCGGCGTGGATGACCGTCTCCGGGTCGGGGGGCTTGGGGGTGCCGTCCTCCTCGATGATGAGGGCGACGATGGACTGCTGGGGCAGCAGGATCTCCTTGAGGCGCTTGCCCACCACGGCGGCGTGGGCCGGCACCCGCACCTCCACCATCTCCAGACCGCCGCCGCGCATGGACAGCAGGTGGATGAGGGCGTGCACCGGCACCTCCTGCTCGATGTGGGCCAGGATGGCGTCGGTGGCGTTGACGGTGTGGTCTATGCCCAGGCGGTGGAAGACCTCGTCGTTCTTGGGGTTGTTGATGCGGGCCACGGTGCGGGGCACCTGGAAGCGGGCCTTGGCCACTTGGCATACCACCAGGTTGTCCTCGTCGTCGCCGGTGACGGCCACCACCATGTCGGCGCGGTTGAGGCCCGCCGCCGCCAGCACCGACACCTCGCAGCCGTCGCCCCGCAGGACGATGTCGCCCAGCTCCGCCTCCAGCCGCTCGCAGCGGGCCCGGTCGCGCTCGATGAGCAGCACCTCGTGTCCGTCCTCCAGCAGGGCCTTGGCCAGGTGGTAGCCCACCTTGCCGCCGCCGACGATGACTACATACATGCCTTCCCTACTCCCTTCTGGGCACCGGCTCCCGCAGGGCCATCTCCTTCAGGCGGCCCACCGTGGTGCGGGTGGGGCTGTAGGTCTCCAGCCCCAGGTCGCGGTAGATCTCCTCGCGGACGGGGTCGTATATGCGGCAGATGGCCCGGGGGACGTTGAAGATGTGCTTGGCGATCTGGGCGGCCATGACGTTGCGGTTGTCGCCCTGGGTGACGGCGATGAAGACGTCGGCCTCGGCCACGCCGATGCGCCGCAGCACGTCCTGATCAATGCCGTTGCCCACCACCCGCCGCCCCTTGAAGTCGGGGGGAAGGCGACGGAAGGCGTCGGGGTTGATGTCCAGCACCGTCACCTGGTGCCCCTCCTGGTCGAGCTGGGCGGCCAGCTCGGCGCCGACGCGGCCGCAGCCCATGATGATGACCTTCATGCCTGCACCAGCGGACGACGGATGATCCAGACCTCGCAGGGGGCGTGCTGGACGACGTAGCGGGCCACCCGGCCCAAGGGCACCTCGGCGGCCACGGGGCGGGGCTTGCCCTCGGTGGGCCACTCGTAGCCGCCCTCGATCACCTCCGGCTCCACGCCCATGATGATGGCCTCGACGCCGCGCTCGATGGCCTCGTCCACGATAGCATGCCCGGCGTCGCGGGCCTGGAGCAACTCCCCCTCCAGTTCGTAGTCGTTCTCTTTGGCCACCCGCTCCGCCTCTTCCAGGATGCGTTCGCCCTTGTCGGCCTCGGCGCCCATGGGGGCGTCCAGGGGCAGGCTGCGGGCCACCTCGATGACGTAGACGGCGTAGACCTTGCCGCGGTTACGCTTGGCCAGGGCGCAGGCCAGGGCTACCGCATCGAGGCTGGCCTCGGAACCGTCAACAGGGACGAGGATCTCCTTAAGCTGGTAGGGGGCTCTTCTCACGATGCGCCCTTCACCCCATTTGCGCCCCCCATTATAAGTCCTGACCGACGGAAAACGTAGCGGGGGGCGCCCCTTTACCGCTCCCTTCCCCTCACCTATACTGAGATTCGCCAGAGAGAGGAAGGAGCATGGAGACGGGCACCTACCGGGTCAAGTGCGGGCTGGCGCAGATGCTGAAAGGGGGCGTCATCATGGACGTGGTGACGCCCGAGCAGGCCAAGATCGCCGAGGCCGCCGGCGCCTGCGCCGTCATGGCCCTGGAGCGGGTGCCGGCCGACATCCGCGCCGCCGGTGGGGTGGCGCGCATGGCCGACCCGGAGCGCATCCTCAAGATCATGGACGCCGTCTCCATCCCCGTCATGGCCAAGTGCCGCATTGGCCACATCGTCGAGGCCCAGGTGCTGGAGGCCATCGGCGTGGACTTCGTGGACGAGTCGGAGGTGCTGACCCCGGCCGACGAGTCCCACCACATTGACAAGTGGCAGTTCAAGGTGCCCTTCGTCTGCGGCGCCCGCGACCTGGGGGAGGCGCTGCGGCGCATCGGCGAGGGGGCGGCCATGATCCGCACCAAGGGCGAGGCCGGCACCGGCAACGTGGTGGAGGCCGTGCGCCACATGCGGGCCATCATGGACGCCATCCGCCGCCTGCAGAACATGCCCCCCGAGGAGCTGATGGCCGAGGCCAAGGCCCTGGGCGCCCCCTACGAACTGCTGAAGGAGACGGCCCGCCTGGGCCGCCTGCCGGTGGTCAACTTCGCTGCCGGCGGCATCGCCACCCCGGCCGATGCCGCCCTGATGATGCTTCTGGGGGCCGACGGCGTCTTCGTGGGCTCGGGCATCTTCAAGTCCGAGGACCCGGAGCGGCGGGCGGCGGCCATCGTCAAGGCCGTGACCCACTACCGCGACCCGGCCGTGGTGGCCGAGGTCTCCCGCGGCCTGGGGGAGCCCATGCGGGGCATAGACGTGCGCAGCCTGGCCCCCGAGGAGCGGCTGGCCGTCCGCGGCTGGTGAGGCCCCCCACCCCCCGCTGTGCTACAATCATGAGTGCGGGCTGCCCCCAGGCGGCCCCGTCCGTGCAGCTATGGCCAAGGTAGGCGTCCTCGCCCTCCAGGGCGACTTCCTCGAGCACGAGCAGGTGCTGGCGCGGCTGGGCCAGCAGCCGGTGGAGGTGCGCAAGCCCCACGACCTGCTGGACCTGGACGCCCTCGTCCTGCCCGGGGGGGAGTCCACCACCTTCTGCCGGCTCATGGCCGACTTCGGCCTATACGAGCCCCTGCGCGACCTCGTCTCCCAGGGGCTGCCGGTTTGGGGCACCTGCGCGGGGATGATCGTGCTGGCCCGTCAGGCCCTGGACCTGCCCTACCCCACCCTGGGCGCCCTGGACATCGTGGTGGACCGCAACGCCTACGGGCGCCAGGTGGACAGCTTCGAGATGGACCTGCCGGTTCCCGCCCTGGGCGAGCGGCCGGTGCGGGCCGTGTTCATCCGGGCGCCGGTGGTGGCCTCGGTGGGGGAGGGGGTGGAGGTGCTGGCGCGCCTGCCCGAAGGCCCCGACGTGCCCCCGGCCGGCGCCGGCACGGCCGTGGCCGTGCGCCAGGGGAGCGTCCTGGCCACCGCCTTCCACCCCGAACTGACCGACGACGACCGCTTCCACCGCTACTTCCTGGAGATGGTGGCGGCCAGACAGGCCAGACCCGTATGACGGGAGCCCTCCCCCTCAACCCCGTCCACCTCCTCGCCCTGGCCTCTCCCCTGTGCCGGCTGCAGGCCGACGAGGCCCGCCCCTGGGAGAGGTTGGCCGGCGGGGCGGCCCCTCGCCCCTGGGAGGCCGCCCTGGAGCACATGCCCCTCTTCGGTCAGAGGCGCAAGGGCTGGGTGCTCCTGGGGCTGGCACGGGTGCGGGGCCTCCTCACCGCCCGCCGTCGGCGCCTGGCCCTGGCCTGGGAGGTGGACTCGCTGCAGGTGGCGCCGGGCGACCTGGAGGCGGCGGCGCGCCTGCTGGAGACGGCGGCCCGTCAGCTCAGCCAGGAGGGGGTGCAGCGCCTCTTCCTGCGCCTGGAGTCCGAGAGCCCCCTGCTGCGGGCGGCCTGTCGCGCCGGCTTCTTCCCCCTGCGCCAGGAGCGCCTCTACGGCCTGCAGGGGGAGGTGGCCCTGGACGGGAGCGCCGACGACCTGGTGCCCATCACCAGGGCGCACCTGCACGCCCTCTTCCAGCTCTACAACGCCAGCGTGCCGGCCAGCGTCCGCTGCCTGGAGGGGATGACCCTGCGCGACTGGCAGGCGGCCCAGGAGCCCTGGGCCCAGCCCCGCGACCTGGCCCTGTGGGACGGCGGTCGCATCCTGGCCTGGGCTCGCGCGGCCAGCCTTGGCCAGGGGGTCGTCTGCAGCCTGCTGGTGCACCCCGAGGCGCAGGGGCGCACCAGGCAGGTGGCGGCGGCCCTGCTGCAGGCGCTGGGCGGGCAGCGGCCCCTCTACTGCCTGGTGGCCGCCTACCAGCCGGGGGTGGCCGCCGCCCTGGAGGAGGCGGGCCTGGTGCCCCTGGCCGAATACCTGGTGCTCATGCGCCACCTGCTGCGGCCGGTGCCCCGTGCCGCGGCCGAGCCGGAGCGGGTGGGGGGAGCGGTGCCCGTCAGCTAGCCGTGTTGAGGATCACCGACGACCTGGAAGCCCTGCTGGAGGTCATCCCGCCCCACATAAAGGAGGCGCTGGCCCAGCGCCCCGACAACTACGAGCTGCTGGAGGTGGTCATGGACCTGGGGCGGCTGCCCCAGGCCCGCTACCCCGGCCGCGAGGTCATCCTCAGCGAGCGGGAGGTCACCGAGGCGGACATTGACTACGTGGTGTCGCGGGTGGGGGAGTTCACCGCCGACAACCGCGCCGGCATCGAGCGCACCCTGCACCGCATCTCGGCCATCCGCAACCGTCGCGGGCGCATCGTGGGCCTGACGCTGCGGGTGGGGCGGGCCGTCTTCGGCACCGTGCGCATCATCCAGGACCTGCTGGCCACGGGCAAGAGCATCCTCCTGCTGGGCAGGCCGGGGGTGGGCAAGACCACCCTCTTGCGGGAGGCGGCCCGCTACCTGGCCGACGAGTTGCAGAAGCGCGTCATCGTGGTGGACACCTCCAACGAGATCGCCGGCGACGGCGACATACCCCACCCGGGCATCGGCTCCGCCCGGCGCATGCAGGTGCCCACCCCCACCCTGCAGCACCAGGTGATGATCGAGGCGGTGGAGAACCACATGCCCGAGGTCATCATCATTGACGAGATCGGCACCGAGCTGGAGGCGGCCGCTGCCCGCACCATCGCCGAGCGGGGCGTGCAGCTGGTGGCCACCGCCCACGGCAACACCCTCGACAACCTCATCCTCAACCCCACCCTCAGCGACCTGGTGGGGGGCGTGCAGTCGGTGACCCTGTCCGACGAGGAGGCGCGACGCCGCGGCACCCAGAAGGCCATCCTGGAGCGGCGGGCGCCGCCCACCTTCGACATGGTGGTGGAGATCCAGGGCTTCAACCGGGTGGCGGTGCACCGGGACGTGGCCGCCACGGTGGACGCCATCCTGCGCGGCTTTCCTGTCCAGCCCGAGATACGCGAGCTGACGCCCGACGGCGAGGTGAAGGTGGTGCAGGCGGGGCGGCTGGAGCCGCTTCCCGCCGGCCGGCGGGGACGGGAGGGTATGGGCACCCTCCCCTTCGCCGAGGCGGCCTCGGCTCAGGCGGCCCCGGCCCCGCCCTCCCAGCGCCAGCGTCGCCTCTACCCCTTCGGCGTCTCCCGCGACCGCCTGGAGCAGGCGCTGCAGGAGACGCGCTTCCCGGCCGCCATCGTCCACTCCCTGAACGAGGCCGACGCCCTCATCACCCTGCGCAGCTACTACCGGCGCCGCCCCCAGGTGGTGCGGGAGGCGGAGGAGCGGGGCGTCCCCATCTACGTGGTCAAGAGCAACACCGTCTACCAGCTTGAGCAGGTGCTCCTGTCCATGCAGCGGGAGCGGGCGGGCGACCCGGTGGCGGCCGCCCTGAGGGAGGCGGAAGAGGCCATCGGCCAGGTGCTGCAGAGCGAGCAGCCGGTGGACCTGACGCCCCAGAACGCCTACATCCGACGGCTGCAGCACCTGCTGGCCCAGCGCTACAACCTGGCCTCCCAGAGCCTGGGGCGGGAGCCGCAGCGCCACGTGCGCATCCTGCCCCGGTCGCCGGAGTAGGCCGTGTCCCCCCGTGGCCTCTTCGTGACCCTAGAGGGGGGAGAGGGCGCCGGCAAATCGGTGCAGGCCCGCGCCCTGGCCCGTCGCCTGCGCGACCAGGGCGTGCCGCACCTGCTGACCTACGAGCCCGGCGCCACCGACCTGGGCCGCCGCCTGCGCGAACTGCTCATGGACGCTACCCTGGAGCCCTCGCCCTGGACGGAGCTCTTTCTCTTCGCCGCCGACCGCGTGCAGCACGTGCGGGAGGTCATCGGCCCGGCCCTGGCCGAGGGGAAGGTGGTGCTCTGCGAGCGCTTCAGCGACTCCACCGTCGCCTACCAGGGCTACGGCCGCGGGTTGCCCCTGGAGCCGGTGCGGGGGGTGTGCGCCCTGGCCGCCGGCGGCCTGGTGCCCCACCTGACCCTGCTCCTGGACGTGCCCCCCGAGGCAGGGCTGGCCCGCAAGAGGGGCGACGACGACCGCTTCCGTCACGAGGCGCTGGAGTTCCACCGTCGCGTGCGCGAGGGCTACCTGGCCCTGGCGCGAGAGGAGCCCCAGCGCATCGTCGTGGTGGACGCCACCCTGCCGCTGCCGCAGGTGACCGACCTGCTCTGGGAGCACCTGCGCGGGCGCCTGCCGGCCTAGCGTCCCGGCGGCCGGTGGTCGCCCCTTCTGCCCCGTGCTAGGATGGAGTCGGCATCCTCGAGGCGGCCATGTCCCCACGACGAGTCCGGGTGCGCGTCCCCGCCACCAGCGCCAATCTGGGCCCCGGCTTCGACTGCCTGGGGCTGGCGCTGGACATCTGGGGGACACTGACAATAGAGGCGGCCGAGGCCGGCGGCCCCCGCGAGGGCATGGGCCGGCTGGCGGCGGAGGCGGCGGCGCGCCTCTTCGCCCGCTGCGGCCGGACGGCGCCCCCGCTGCGCATCGCCTACGACGGCGGCGTGCCCGTAGCCCGTGGCCTGGGGGCCAGCGCCGTGGCCCGTGTGGGTGGTCTGCTGGCCGCCTGCGCCCTCCTGGGCCGGGAGCCCGACCCCCATGCCCTCCTGCCCCTGGCGGCGGAGCTGGAGGGCCACGCCGACAACGCCGCCCCTGCCCTGCTGGGCGGTCTGCAGGTGACGGTGCGCCGCGACGACGGCGGTTACGTCTGCCTGGGGCTGGCGCCGCCGCCGCAGTTGCGGGCCGTCCTCTTCGTGCCGGCCCGGGAGCTGCCCACCGCCCAGGCCCGTCGCGTGCTGCCCCACCGCCTGCCGCGGGCCGATGCCGTCTACAACATCGGCCGCGCGGCCCTCCTGGTGGCCTGCCTGGCCACGGGACGTCTGGAACACCTGGCCGAAGCCACACGCGACCGCCTGCACCAGCCCTACCGCGCCCGGCTCTTGCCGGCGCTGCCGCCGCTTCTGGAGGCGGCCCTGGAGGCGGGTGCCCTGGGCGCCTACCTGTCGGGGGCGGGGCCGGCCGTCTGCGCCCTGACCGCCGGGCGGGAGGAGGCGGTGGCCGAGGCGCTGGCGCAGACGGCGCGCCGCCTGGGGGTGGACGGGGAGACCATCGTCGCCTCCCTTAGCCAGCGGGGTGCCCACCTGCTGGAGGTGGAGTGATGGCGCTGGTGGTCCAGAAGTATGGCGGCAGCTCGGTGGCCGACGCCGAGCGCATCAAGCACGTGGCCCAGCGGGTGGCACGGCGCCGTCAGCAGGGCGACGACCTGGTGGTGGTGGTCTCGGCCATGGGCGACACCACCGACGAGCTCATCGCCCTGGCCCACCAGGTGAGCCCCGAGCCGGAGGCGCGGGAGCTGGACATGCTCCTCTCGACCGGCGAGGTGGTCTCCTGCACCCTGCTGGCCATGGCCCTCAAGGCCCTGGGCTGCCCGGCGGTGGCCCTCACCGGCGCCCAGGCGGGCATCGGCACCGACCGCCGCTACGGGCGCGCCCGCATCCTGCGGGTGGACCCCAGCCGCGTGCGGGCGCACCTGGCCGAGGGGCGGGTGGCGGTGGTGGCCGGCTTTCAAGGGATCACCGATGAGATGGACATTACCACTCTGGGGAGGGGCGGCTCCGACACCACGGCCGTGGCCCTGGCCGCCGCCCTGGGGGCGGAGCGGTGCGAGATCTACACCGACGTGGAGGGCATCTACACCGCCGACCCCCGCATCGAGCCCCGCGCCCGCAAGCTGGAGCGTATCTCCTACGAGGAGATGCTGGAGCTGGCCAGCCAGGGCGCCCGCGTCATGCACAGCCGCGCCGTGGAGCTGGGCTG
>ERZ511473.427-NODE-427-length-70891-cov-32.213263_pt1 | contig 70891 bp, 62 predicted proteins | sample MGYA00374947_ERZ511473 | MGnify/ENA primary metagenome ERZ511473 (study PRJEB26303, sample SAMN06343854) | sediment metagenome | isolation source: hot spring sediment | place: Canada: British Columbia | collected 2012-09-26 ... | reverse complement strand
GTTAGTAATCTGGCAGGTCTTATGGATAGACGAATCCCGCGATCTTGTCAACCCCGATCGAATTCGCAGCACGAGTTTGAAAGGAATCCGTTTTGTGGTATAGTGAGGTAGAGCCCTGTAGCCGATAACGCGGCAGAAGGGGTCGCTTCATCATTGGGAGAAAGGGGGTGAGCACTATGGTATATCTGCCCCAGGAGGATGGTCAGGGCCTGGTGGAGTATGGGTTAATCCTCGTTCTCGTAGCGATTGTCGTCATCATCGTTCTCACCCTGATAGGCACCCAACTCAGCCAGGTATTCTCAAAAGTTGCCGATAGTGTGCCGGGTGGGGGGTAGCACCCGGAGAAGCCCTGCCATCCTGCGGAATAGAGGCATCTCACAGTCATTGGGGCAACCAGGAGGGGCGAACCATCGGATGATGCGGGCGGGGAAATTAGGGGCGGGCGGCTTTGTGCCGCCCGCCCCTAATTTTTCGGTATGGGGGGAAGACCCTATGCGTCCATATCCGGCACGCTACGCCGGAGACTCTCGTACTGCTCCAGGGCTTTCCCGGCCCCCATTGCCACACAGGCCATTGGCGCCTCAGCCACCCAGGCTGGCACCCCTGTCTCCCGGGTGACCAGTTCATCTATCTTCCGCAGAAGAGCCGTCCCGCCCACCAGCGCGATACCCCGCTCAATAATGTCCGAGGCCAGTTCCGGTGGGGTGCGCTCCAGCACTCCCTTGATGACCCCCATCATCGCCATCAGTGGCTCATTGATTGCCTCTGTTACCTCATCCGAACTCAGGGTCACAATGCGCGGAAGCCCCGTTACCTGGTCCCGCCCCTGAACTTCCATCTTGAGCGGAGGGTCCAGCGGGAGCGCGCTGCCGATGCGGATTTTGACCTCCTCCGCCGTCGGCTGGCCGATGAGCAGGTTGTACTTGCGGCGGACATAGGCGATGATGGCATCGTCCAACCGCAACCCACCAACGCGTACCGAATTGGCGACAACGATACCGTTCATCGCGATGACAGCGGCCTCGCTGGCCCCGCCTCCCAGGTCCACCACCATGTTTCCCGAAGGAGTATCTACTGGCAACCCGGCGCCGATCGCCGCTGCCAGCGGTTCGGGGATCAGGTGCGCCCGACCGGCGCCCGCATCCAGCGCGGCTTCCCGGACCGCCCTCCGCTCCACACTGGTCACCCCGTAGGGGACGCTGATCATCACCCGGGGGCGGAAGAACCAGGACGCTCCGCCCGCCTTGCGGATGAAGTAGCGGAGCATCCGCTCGGTGACGGTGTAATTGGCGATGACCCCGTCTCTCAGAGGGCGGACGACCTCCAAAGTACCCGGGGTACGGCCCAGCATCGCCCGGGCCTCCTCGCCCACCGCGATGATTTTGCGCTCATGCACCGATACTGCTACTACGGACGGTTCCTGCAGGACCACGCCCTGACCCCGCACGTAGACCAGGACGTTGACGGTGCCCAGATCAATTCCCATTTCTTTGCCTGGCAAGTTGGCCTCCTCAAGTGAAAACGTAAAAAGTAAAACGTGAAGCGCAGGCTATGAGTGTTCTTCGGGAGGGCGGCGGGGACGCTGACGCCGGGCGACCCGCAGGCGCAGTTGGGCCTTCCGCAGGGCCATTATCGCCTCCGCCCGCAATTCCGGCGGCGGCTCTTTCTTCAGAAGTTCCTCCGCCTCCCGGCGGGCCCTCTCTGCCCGCTCCGCGTCCACCTCATCGGCCCGTTCCCCCACATCCGCCAGCACAATCACCCGGTCCGGCAGAACCTGGATGAAGCCACCGTAGATGGCGAAGAGGAGTTCCTCCTCCCCCCGCCGGGCCACCAGTTCTCCCATTGTCAGGGCAGCCATCAGCGGCGCGTGGTGGGGGAGGATGCCCAGTTCCCCCTCCGCGCCGGGGGCCAGGACCGAATCCACTTCGCCGCTGAAAAGTTGCTTTTCGGGTGTGACAATGTCCAGTCGCAAGCCCATTTTCGCGCTCCCTGATCAGCGGTAAGCCTCATGCCGATGCTTAACCCGATAAACGGTAACAATTCCTGCCTTGTCGTTTATCTCGTAGAGAATGCGGTATACTCCAACCCGGAGACGATATACCGCCGTGAAATTGCGGAGTTTCCTCGCCCCTGGTGGACGAGGCTCTTCTTTTAAGCGGTCAATAGACTTCATCGGAAATAGGACGCGGATGAACGCGGATGGACGCGGACGAGCACGGATTTTTCCTTGGTTTTTGGCATAATCCTGACGCTGCGATCTAATTTCCGATGAACTTTAATATGCTGACTCACCAGACGAGCATATTCTTGGGGCAACGATGCTATGTCCTTTATCGCCTGACGCGAGATAAAAACTTCAAACATCTTCACCCTCCGATAGTTTGAAATAATTCAGGATTTATACAGTCCCTCACTGCTGCTCATAGATATATACGCTGGCGCGCAGCATCTCAAACTATCGGCGGGATAAGGCTACAAAATACCAGCGGCCACCAATTCTGCCTTCGCCTCCTCCCACGGTATGGTTTCCTCTCCGGCCTCGCGCAGGCGACGAATCTCATCAGCATCTTCCATTTCCTCTAACAGGGTCAGCAGTTCCTCCCAGATTGAATACTCCAGCACAACTGCTTTCCTTTTCCCTTTTGCATCCACCAGAAATTGAATCGGTTGCATTCGTTCCAAGAGACCCATTTCTCACCTCACCCCTAACTGTCTGGCCTTCTCCACGGCCTCGTCAATCGTGCCAACCATGTAGAATGCCTCTTCGGGCAGGTCGTCGTGCTTTCCTTCCAGGATTTCCTGGAATCCCCGAACGGTCTCGGCGATGGGGACGTAGCGACCCGCGCGGCCGGTGAACCGTTCCGCCACGTGCATCGGCTGGGTGAGGAAGCGCTGGATTTTGCGGGCCCGCGCGACGATGAGTTTATCCTCGTCCGAAAGTTCCTCCACGCCCAGAATGGCGATGATGTCCTGCAGGTCCTGGTGGCGCTGCAGCACCCGCTGCACCTCCCGGGCCACATTGTAGTGGTCCTCGCCGACGATGCGCGGGTCCAGGATGCGGGAGGTGGAGGCCAGCGGGTCCACCGCCGGGTAGAGTCCCTGCGCGGCCAGCCGCCGCTCCAGCGCGATGGTCGCGTCCAGGTGGGCGAAGGTCGTCACCGGGCCGGGGTCGGAGTAGTCGTCAGCAGGGACGTAGACGGCCTGCATGGAGGTGATGGAGCCGCGTCGGGTGCTGGTGATGCGCTCCTGGAGTTCCCCCATGTCGGTGCCCAGGGTGGGCTGATAGCCAACGGCGCTGGGCATCCGGCCCAGGAGCGCCGAGACCTCCATCCCCGCCATCACGAAGCGGTAGATGTTGTCAATGAAGAGCAGGACGTCCATCCCCTGGTCCCGGAAGTACTCGGCCATCGTCAGCGCGGTCAGGCCCACACGGAAGCGGACGCCCGGCGGCTCGTTCATCTGCCCGAAGACCATGACCGCGCGATCCATGACGCCCATCTCGGTCAGGGAGAGGTAGAATTCGGTGCCCTCACGACTCCGCTCCCCCACGCCCCCGAAAACGGAGACGCCGCCGTGGTACTTGGCGATGGTGTACATCAACTCGGCGATGATGACCGTCTTGCCGACGCCCGCTCCGCCGAAGACGCCGGTCTTTCCACCGCGCGTGAAGGGGGCGATCAGGTCAATGACCTTGATGCCGGTCTCAAAGAACTCGCTGAAGGTGGCCTGCTCCTCGTAGGGCGGCGCGGGACGGTGGATGGGCCGGTACTCTGTCGCCTCCACCGGGCCCTTGCCGTCTATGGGCTCGCCCAGGACGTTGAAGATGCGACCCAGCGTCGCCGGACCCACCGGGACTTTGAGCGGCTCGCCGGTGGTGTAGGCCGGCAGGCCGCGCTGGAGGCCGTCGGTGGTGTCCATCGCCACGCAGCGGACCCAGTTGTTGGGCAGTTGCTGTTCCACTTCCAGGATCAGGCGGCGTCCGTTCAGGGGAATCTCCACCGCGCTGTAGATTTCCGGCAGGTCCTCGGGAGCGAACTCCACATCCACCACGCCGCCCTTAACCTGGACCACTCTGCCAACTACCTGACGGGGCATTCTAACCTCCTTGCAGGGGGAATCGTTGTTTCACGAATTGAAGGGTCTGCTCTGCTTCCTCCTGGAAATCAGGCCTCATAGAGCACCCTTCCTTCAGCCAGGACACGTCGGAAGAATGAACGATGCCGAACGCGCCCAAACTCCTCCGGATTGTAAGCCAGAATATCTACGTCCGCGTCCATTTCCAGTTGGGCGTAGATGTCCCGCATCCGTTCTTTGAATGTCCGCTGGTCGTGGAAGATCACCAGCAGGTCAATGTCGCTGCCCCGGCGCGCCCGGCCCCGCGCCTGAGAGCCGAAAAGGATGATCCGCCGGGCTCCCATTGCCCGGAGTTGGGAGACAATTTCTTCCAGTTCTGGTGGGAGTACCTGGGCCATATCAGGTCACCTGGGCTACCCTGTGTAAGCCCGTCGCGCTAACAATCGTTCCCGGATGCCGGATGGGTCAAAGCGATATTCGTTCTCTTCCCGAACCCGCTCTGCCTGTTCTTGCCGCTCTTGAAGATAAGCATCCACCTCCGCGCGTCGCCGTAGATAATAGGTAATCACGGCATAGACATCGGTCAGGTCCAGGGATGGGTACTGATGCACAATTTCTTCCGGAGTCGCCCCTTCCAGAAAGGCGGTGATCACCGTATCCAGGGTCACCCGGGTATTTCCCACACGAATCACCCCGTCGGCATCCTTTGTCAGAGGAATTGTCTCAAGCGAAAGGGTAAGAGTCATCACATCCGTCACCTGGCTCCTCCTTAAAACATAGGGGTTTCACCAGGTCGTTGGCCACCGGTTTCGGGAATACGTTTGCATCGGTAGCGAAGCCGCCGGTGCGAACTCATCCAGCCTCCTGCAGTTGCCGCAGCGCCTCCGCGCCGCCCGCGATGTCCAGCAGTTCTTTGGTGATGGCGTGCTGGCGGGCTTTGTTGCGGATGATGGTCAGGTCCCGCAGCAGTTCCTCCGCGTTGTCGGTGGCGTTGCGCATCGCCGTCCGGCGAGCCGCATGCTCGCTCGCCGCCGCCTCCAATGCGGTCTGGTAGACCTGCAGTTCGGTGAAACGGGGCAGGACGACGTTCAGCAGCGCCTCCGGAGACGGCTCATAGATGTAATCCGCCACCGCCGCAGGCCGCATATCCACCACGTACTCGCAGACGACCTGGTCCTCCAGACAGGTGGGCCGCAGCGGGAGCAACCGCTTCACCACCGGGCGCTGGCGGAGCAGGTTGATAAAGTCGGTGTAGACCAGAAAGACCTCATCGGACCGACCGGAGAGGAATTCCTCCATGGCCAGCCGGGCGATGGGGGTGATGTCGGCGAAGCGGGGGACGGCGGGCAGACCGTGGAATTCGGCCACCAGTGGGGCGCGCAGCCGCCAGAGGATGTTCCGCCCCCGCTTGCCGACCGCAACGTAGCGCACCGGGACACTCAGCCGCCGGGCGTAATCGGTGGCCAGCCGGATCACGTTGTGATTATAGGCGCCGCAGAGCCCCCGGTCGCTGGTGAAGACAACCAGAAGCACGGAGCGGACCGGCTCCCGGACCGCCAGAAGCGGGTGCAGCGGGATGCCCCGCACGCCGGAGAGGTTAACGATGACCTCCCAGGCGCGGTGAGCGTAGGGGCGGGTCGCCAGAACCGCCGCCTGCGCCTTTTGCACTTTGGATGCGGAGACCGCCTCCATCGCGCGGGTCATCTGGGCCAAGTTCTGGACGCTGCGGATACGTCGGCGGATTTCCCTCAGGGTTTCCATACCGGTCGGACTCCTCGGCGGATGGTGCAGGATGAATTCCGCTCTACCTCAGCCATTGCCGGTTGAACTCCTCCAGCGCGGCCTTCAGGGCCTCCTCGGTCTCCGGGGTGATGGCTTTGCGGGCGGCGATGTCCGCACCCACCTCCGGGTGCATCGTCCGCATGAAATTCAGGAACGCCCGCTCGTACTCCCGGACCTTCGCCACCGGCACGTGGTCCAGGTATCCGTGGGTGCCGGCGTAGATGATCATCACCTGCTCCTCCAGCGGGACCGGTTCGTACTGGGGCTGTTTGAGGATTTCCGTCAGCCGACGGCCCCGGTCCAGTTTCCGCTGGGTCGCCTCGTCCAGTTCGGAGCCCAACTGGGCGAAGGCTGCCAGTTCCTGGTAACTGGCCATGTCCAGCCGCAGGCCGCCCGCCACCTGCTTCATCGCCCGGGTCTGCGCGTCGCCGCCGACGCGGGAGACGGAGATGCCCACGTTGATGGCGGGACGGATGCCCGCGTTGAAGAGGTCCGTCTCCAGATAAATCTGCCCGTCGGTGATGGAGATGACGTTGGTCGGGATGTAGGCGGTCACGTCGCCCAGCAGGGTCTCCACGATGGGAAGCGCGGTGAGGCTGCCGCCGGTGCCGGGGACTTTGCGGATTTCGTACCCATCGCCCAGTTCCTTCAGCCGCTCATCGGCCCGCTCCCGGCCCAGCGGGCCGATGTAGACCTGACCGTCCACCCCTTCCGTCGCGTCCGCCGGGGCGTCCTTCGGGACGATGATGTAGTGGTTGGCCAGGCGGGCCGCCCGTTCCAGCAGGCGGGAGTGCAGGTAGAAGATGTCGCCAGGGTAGGCCTCCCGGCCCGGCGGACGGCGCAGGAGCAAACTGACCTGGCGGTAGGCCCAGGCGTGCTTGGAGAGGTCGTCGTAGACGACCAGGGCATCCCGGCCCGTCTCCATAAACTCTTCGCCCATCGCGCAGCCCGCGTAGGGGGCAATGTACTGGAGCGCGGCCGGCTCCGAAGCGGACGCCACCACCACGATGGCGTGCTCCATCGCGCCGTACCGTTCCAGCGTCGCCACCACCTGCCGAATCTGGGCCCGCTTCTGCCCGATGGCGACGTAGATGCAGTAGAGGTCCTTGCCCTTCTGGTTGATGATGGTGTCTATGGCGATGGCGGTCTTGCCCGTCTGCCGGTCACCGATGATGAGTTCCCGCTGGCCCCGACCGATGGGGATCATGGCATCTATGGCCTTGATGCCGGTCTGGACCGGAGTATCTACATTCTGGCGGATGACGACGCCCGGTGCGATGCGCTCAATGGGGCGGTACTTATCGGTGCGGATGGGGCCCTTGCCGTCTATGGGGCGGCCCAGCGCGTCCACGACGCGGCCCAGCAAGGCGTCGCCCACCGGCACAGAGACGATGCGCCCGGTGCGGCGGACCACGTCGCCCTCCCGGATGTTCGTGTAGTCGCCCATAATGATGATGCCGACATTGTCCACCTCCAGGTTGAAGGCCATTCCCATGGTGCCGTCGGGGAAGGTGACCAGTTCGCTCATCTGGACGGTGGGGAGTCCGGAGACGCGGGCGATGCCGTCCCCGACCTCTATAACCGTGCCGACGTCTTCGGTGACGACGACGGGCTGGAACTGCTGGATGCGCTCCAGCAGGACGGTGGCGATGGATTGCAGTTCGGGATTGGGCATCAGGGTCCTCCCTTTACTCAAAGAGTGCCTGGAGCAGGGTTTCTCGCTCCATTCCAAGATGCTGTGCGACTTCTCTCAAGATACCATCCAGCGTGCTAACTCGCAGCGGCCTGTGCCGGGGGATTGTGATGTGGTGCTCTCCACCCTGTAAAGTGGTCAAGCGCATGTGGCTTCCTGTCTGACGGGTGATATAGTAGCCGAAACGCTGCAGTAAGAAAGCCAGTTCTTCACCACTAAGGTCACGAGGAAGCCTCATACAGGCACAATTTCCTCCCGTACCACACGCAGGTAGAGCAAAGTGGGCCGTTCTTCCCGATCAAAATGGCAACGAATTGCATCCCGGGCCGCTTCTTTCAGTTCATCCCACGTATCTGCTTCCGTGAAGATCGGGTATCCCAGAGCGCGAGCGATGTACCCGCCCTCTGGCGCTTCTTCCACCAGGAAAAGGATTTCTTTGGGCATATCTGTATTTCCTCCATACTATTATTTTACCCCACATTGCCCACTTTGCCAAAGAGGTCGCGCCAGGCCGGAAGCCCACCGGCACTCTCTGCCGTCGTTGCCGCCCGCGCGATGGCCTGCGCCACCACCTCCGCCGCCAGCGCGCCCACCAGACTGACATCGGCGGGTTTCTCCCCCGTCGCCAGGGCGAAGAGGGTATCGCCGTCGTACATCGTGTGGGCCGGGCGGACGGCGCGGGCGATGCCGTCCTGGGCCATCTGGGCGACTTTGTTGACCGCTTCCTTGTTCAGCCGGGCGTTGGTCGCCACGACGCCGATGACAGTGTTGTTGGCGGGAAAGGGGCGGAGAAGCCCCTGTTCGTGGAAGAACCGCAAGAGGTTCAGCACGTCGGCGGGCCGCTCCATATCGGGCGGGCGGACGCCAGCCAGAATTTGCCCGCTCTGGGAGTCCACCACGTTGCCGAAGGGGTTGACGACCATCAACGCGGCCACCACCAGTCCGTCCCCCAGGTGGACCGCCGCACTGCCGACGCCGGTCTTCATCGCGCGGGGGATGCCCAGGAGTTTGCCCGCGCTGGCGCCGGTCCCCGCGCCCACGTTCCCCTCGGCGACGGGGCCGTCGGTGGCGGCCTGGCAGGCGGCGTAGCCCATCGCCGCATCCGGCCGCGCGGCCGGGTCGCCCAGGTTCAGGTCAAAGATGACCGCTGCCGGGACAATGGGCACCTTCGCCACGCCGGTGTCAAAGCCGATGCCGCGCTCTTCCAGGTAGCGCACAACGCCGTCGGCGGCGGCGAGGCCGAAGGCCGAGCCGCCGGTCAGCAACACCCCATGCACCCGCTCCACCAGGTGCATCGGGCGCAGCAGGTCCGTCTCGCGGGTGCCCGGCGCGCCGCCCCGCTGGTCCACCCCGCCCACGGTCCCTTCCTCGCACAGAATCACCGTGCAGCCCGTCAGTCCCACCGGGTCGGTGGCGTGCCCCACCCGGATGCCGGGCACAGCGGTCAATCCTTTGTTGCTCATCGCGTATCGCTCATCGTTCATCGTCCCAGTCTCCTGTACCCCCCACAGAGTAGCGTTCAAAACAGCGCTCCGTTGCGTTTCGGGCCTGACTGCGAACAACGGCAGTATCTACCTACCTCACCTCTCCCCCCAGCCCCCTCCCCCTCCTGGCTTTCGGCCAGGAGAGGGGAGGGGGAGAGCATGGGATTTGGGGGCGGCGGCTTCGCCGCCGCCCCCAAACCCCCTCTTTTCTCCCTTTTTCACGTTTCACTTTTCACGCCCCCATCTCCCCCCAGTTCGGCCCCACGCTCAGGTCCACTTTGAGGGGAACGCGCAGGGGGTAGGCGGATTCCATCATATCCCGCACCAGCGGGACGACCACGGAGAGTTCCTCCTGGGGGACCTCAAATACCAGTTCGTCGTGGACCTGGAGGATCATCCGGGCAAAGAGACCCCGCTCGTGCAGGGCCCGGTGCAGGTTCAGCATTGCCCGTTTGATGATGTCGGCAGCAGAGCCCTGGATGGGCGCGTTGACGGCCTCCCGCTCCGCCCGCCGCCGGGCCTGCTCCTGGGCCGGGGAGGCGCTCTGCAGGACCGGGAAGTACCGTCGGCGGCCCAGAATCGTCTCCACGTACCCCTGGTTTTTAGCCTGGGCCAGGGTCCGCTCCAGGTACTCCCGCACCTTCGGGAACCGTCCGAAGTACTGGGCGACGAAGTTCTCGGCCTCCATCTGGGGGATTCCCGCATCCCGCGCCAGCCGCCCGACGCTCATGCCGTAGACCAAACCAAAGTTCACTTGCTTGGCGAAGCGGCGCTGTTCGGGGGTGACCTGGTCTATGGGAATCTCAAAAATCGCCGCCGCAGTGGAGGCGTGGATGTCCTCCCCGCGCTGAAAGGCGGCGGTCAGGCCGGGGTCACCGGAGATGTGGGCCAGGACGCGCAGTTCAATCTGGGAGTAGTCAGCGCCCAGGAGCACCCAGCCGGGCCGTGCGACGAAGGCCCGCCGCACCTGCCGCCCCAGGGGGGAGCGGATGGGGATGTTCTGCAGATTCGGGTCGCTGGAGGAAATTCGCCCGGTGACCGTCCCCGTCTGGTGGTACGACGTGTGCAGCCGCCCGGTGGCGGGGTTCACCAGCGCGGGCAGCGCGTCCACGTAGGTGGACTTCAGTTTGGTCAGTTCCCGGTGCTCCAGGATGAGGTCCACGATGGGATGCGCGCCCCGCAGCGATTCCAGCACCTCCGCCGTCAGCGAGTAGCGGCCCGTGGAGGTCCGGGGGACGCCCCTCGTCGGCAGCCGCAGGACGCCGAAGAGGATTTCCGCCAGTTGGGGGCCGGAGTTGATGTTGAAGGGCATCCCCACCATCCCCTGAATCCGCTCCTCCAGTTCCGCCAGCCGCGCCCCCAGTTCGGCGGACATCCGCCCCAAAAAGTCCACATCCAGCGCCACCCCTGTCATCTCCATCTCCATCAGGACCTCTACCAGCGGGAGTTCCATTTCCACGAAGAGGTCCCAGTGGCCCTTCTGGCGCAGTTCCGGTTCCAGGACGCGGACCAGCCGGTGGGTCATATCCACGTCGGCGGCGGCGTAGGCAGCGGCGTCTTCTATCTCCACCTCAGCCATCGTGACCTGCTTGCGCCCGGAGCCGATGAGGTCCTGGATATTAGTCATTTCCACGCCCAGCCGGATAAAGGCCAGGCTCTTCAGGCCCAGATTGTGGCTGGCGGGGTCGCAGAGCCACTCGGCGATCATCGTGTCAAAGGCCAGGCCCCGGACGCGGACGCCGTGCCGGGCCAGAACGGTCATATCGTACTTGGCGTGGTGGGCCTGCTTGGGGAGACGGGGGTCCTCCAGGAGGGGGCGGAGGGCGTCCAGGACCTGCCCCATCAGGAGTTGACGGCCCCGTCGGTGGCCCACGGGGATGTACCAGCCCTCTCCCTCCCGGTCGGTGAGGGCCAGGCCCACCAGGTCGGCCCGCATGGGGTCTTCGGATGTGGTCTCGGTGTCAAAGGTGACGGCGGGGGCACGGGCCAGCCGCTGGACCAGCGCGGCCAGTTCCTCCGGCTCCCGGACGATATGGGGGACAGTCGGCACGGCGCGGCGGGCAGGTTTCTTTGGCTCGGGCACCTCAAATAGAGGGAGTTGGGTGGGGCGGGAGGGGGCTGATGTGCCAGGCACTTCCGAAGTGCCTGGCACTTCCGGCAGGCGGTCCAGGAGGGAACGGAATTCCAGTTGGCGGAAGAGTTCGGTCACCCGCGCCCGGTCGTAGTTGCGGACGGTGCACTCCTCCAGATTCAGTCGGACCGGCAAGTCGGTGCGGATGGTCGCCAGTTGCTGGCTCAGAAAGGCGGCGTCCCGGTTCTTCTCCAGCGCCTCCCGGTAGCGGGGCGGAGTCACCTCATCCAGGTGGCTGTAAATTTCCTCCAGGGAGCCGTACTTGCGGAGGAGTTCAGTGGCAGTCTTCTCGCCGACACCGCTGACGCCGGGGATGTTATCGGATTTATCGCCGACCAGGGCCTTATAGTCCCGGAGTTGGGCCGGGGAGAGACCGCCGTAGCGGGCGCGGACGGCCTCCTCGTCGTAGACGGTGCCGTCGGAGAGGCGGCGGCCGGCCAGGAAGACTTTCACGCCCGGCGCGACCAGTTGAAGGAGGTCCCTGTCGCCGGTGACGATGACGGTCTCCAGGCCCTGGGCGGCGGCCTGCCGGGCCAGGGCACCCAACAGGTCGTCGGCCTCCGCGCCGGGGACCTCCACGATGGGGATGCCGAAGGCCTGGACAATCTGACGGATGCGGTCCATCTGGACGCGCATCTCGTCGGGCATGCGGTCCCGGTGGGCCTTGTATTCGGGGTAAATCTCATCCCGTCCGGAATGCCCCGCGTCAAAGCAGACGGCGATGTAATCTGGCTTCAGTTCCTGGAGAATGTGGAGGAGGGTGGAGGTGAAGCCGTAGGTGGCGTTGGTCGGTTCGCCGTCGCGCGTGGCAAAGCCTTCCAGCGGCAGGGCGTGGAAGGCCCGGTAGGCCAGAGCGTGACCGTCTATGAGAACCAGGCGCATGGCACAGGTCGCAGGTCGCAAGTCGCAGGTCGCAGGGTGCAGGGAGTCAACAGCACTTTGTAATTACCTACCACAAGGCACAAAGTACTCACCAAGAACACAAAGGGATTGTTGAGTCCTTTAAAATCGTACCGGGCCCAAGTCTCAAAAAATCGTACCCTAAGAGAGTCGTTCCTGGCAACTTTTGGCCCTCACCCCTCCCCCTGCCCCCAGGTTCATTGATGTCTCTGAATCATTCGTGCCCCTCTCCCGCTCGCCTGCGGCGGCGGGCGAGGGGAGGGGGAAGAGGGGTTTTGCGGCGGGCGGCTTCGCCGCCCGCCGCAAAACCCCTTCCTTATCCCCCCTCTCCCCTGGCCGCAAGGCCAAGGGGAGAGGGGGGATCAAGGGGGGTGAGGGGTTAATAAAAGCCGGTGAGCGTAGAAAGTGTCAGCCGTTACGGCACTCTGGAGGTACGATTTTTCAGGACTTTGGGCTTCTGCCCCCGGTACGATTTTAGGAGACTTGACAACCCATTTCTCTCTTCTGGGGCGCCCTTGTCAATTAGCCTGAAAGAGATATAATAAGCATAGCAGATCTGGGATGGTTCAATTTCCCAGGGGAATATGTTGACATTTTTACTGGCGCTAAATCGCCGCTTATGCCCTCACCCCACCCCCTGCCTCCTCCCCTCGCCCGCTCGCCTGCGGCAGCGGGCGAGGGGAGGGGGTGGAAAGAGGGGTTTTGCAGCGGCGGCCGAAGGCCGCCGCCGCAAAACCCCTTCCTTCTCCCCCCTCTCCCCTGGCCGCAGGCCAAGGGGAGGGGGGACAAAGGGGGGTGAGGGGCGATGAAGGTCCTCAGATACAAGAAGTGTCAACCAGTTTTGAACCACTCCGCAGATTTTTAACTGAAAGGAGAGCAATGCGAAAACTGATCGGATTCCTGGCTGGTCTGCTCTGCGGAGCCCTGGTGGGGGCCGTCCTGGGAATCCTGCTGGCGCCGTACGGCGGAGCGGAGTTGCGGGAGCGGATTCGCTCCGGAGTCCAGATGTTGATAGAAAAGGGTCAGGAAGCCGCGGCGGCCAGACGGGCTGAACTGGAGGCACAACTGGAGGCCTTTAAGCAGGGGCGCCCTGTGGTTCTTCAGGAATAATCGCATATCGCATATCGCATATCGCGTATCGCATATCGCATATCGCACGCTGCTCATCGGTGGGCAGCGATGCGCGGTGGCGATTCGCAATCAGCAATCACGAATCAGCAATCAGCAATCACGAATCAGCAATCAACCATCAGCAGCGATGAGCCTCTATGACGACGTGGCGAAAGTACTGATCCCCGAAGATGTGCTTCAGGCCCGGGTGCGTTCTCTGGCCGAAGAGATTAACCATCTGTATCGGGATGATGATTTCCCCCTTCTCATCTGTATCCTGAAAGGGGCGTTTGTTTTTCTGGCTGACCTGACCCGCCATTTGACGTTTCGCCACGAAGTGGACTTTATGGTCATTTCCTCCTACGGAAGTGGGACGGTAAGCAGCGGGGTGGTGCGTATTTTGCTGGACCTGGAGCGAAGCATAGAGGGGCGTCATGTGCTGATCGTGGAGGACATCATAGATACGGGCCGCACAATGGATTACATCACCCGCAATCTGCGTACCCGTCATCCCACCAGTCTCCGCATCTGTACTCTGCTGAGTAAGCCTTCCCGCCGTGAGATTGATGTTCCCCTGGATTTTGTTGGATTTGAAGTCCCCGACGAGTTTGTCGTCGGTTACGGGCTGGATTTTGCCGAAGCCTATCGGAATCTTCCATTTATCGGTGTTTTAAAACCGGAAGTGGTCCGGTAACAGGCGCCAGTTCCGGTGGGGTAGGGGGATATATCGTCGTGCCACAATGGCCTGCATTTCCCCTGCATTGGATTGGTATCGCGTTGCTGGCCCTGGCTGTAGGGGCTATCGTTGTCAGCATCTTGCAGTTTCATCATGCCCGGACGGCTCCCTACTACTTTATGCGGGAAGCGGCGCGACGGAGCGGTATGCGCTGGCTCCTGGTAGCGGTGACTGCGTTGGCTTTGAGCGGAAGCATCTTTTACATTCAGCAGCGTTGGCGGGCAGTGAGCCCCCCTCCGGTTAGCGTAACGGCAACATCCGTCGCAGGGGTGGAATCACCAACGGTGACCCTGCAGCCCTCTCCGACGGCAACACAATTCCCTTCTCCAGTGCCGTCGCCGACCTTGCCTCCGCCTACGGCCACCCCGTCTCCGGCACCGACCCCGACCCCGTTCTACCCGATGCCGGAGACAGCCCGCTCACCTCTGCCGGGCGCTGTACCGGCCCGTCCGGAGGCCCGGATTGTCCTGGAGACTTTCGCTCTGGGAGTAGAGAACGGTCGCCCGGTCCACCCGGGGGCTGAGTTCATCGCAGGGGACTTTCGGGTCTACGCTTTTATCCGTTATGAGGGGATGAGTCGGGGCGCGACCTGGACCTATGGCTGGTATCGGGAGGGGGAATATCTGGATGGGAACACCTGCTTGTGGTGGACCCGCTTGCCCAATTGCCCGTATATGGTTGGAGAAAATGGACTCACGTTTCTGTATTACCGGCGACCGGGAGGCTACGACCCGGGTACATATGAGGTGCGCATCTGGATAGAGGACCGGTTCCAGGGGGCTTACCGTTTTGTCATCGTCCCTGCCCGGTAGGCTAATGAATGGGACTTTTAGGGGATTGACAAAGCGCAGGGAGGCGTATAAAATCTATATAGTAGAAGAGGCGTTCTGATAGGGGGGAGCGATGGCGGATCGTTTCGGGTCACGAGTGGGAAAGATAGGGGTTCTGGTTGGGCTGGTAGTGCTTGTCTGGCTCGTCGCTCCTGTCGCTGCCTTGCCGAACGGGCAACCGGCCTTCCCAGAGGGGGAGTCGGAGTACTTCCAACTGACCGGCCACTATGTCAAGGGCCCGTTTCTGGAGTTCTTCCGGAAATATGGAGGGAGTCGCATTTTGGGCTACCCTCAAACGGAAGTCTATTACGATCCTCGCCTGGGGCTGTGGGTGCAGTATTTTGACAACGTGCGGATGGAATGGCATCCGGAAAACCCGGCTCCCTATCGGGTCCAGTTGGGCCTCTTGGGGGAGGAACTGGGACGAAGGACCCCACCCATTCCACCGGACCAGGCCCCGCGCGGGAATCCTCTCCAGCGGTATTTCCCGGAGACAGGCCACACGGTCTCTTACGCGTTTCTCACTTTCTATGACCAGAACGGAGGCCTGGATGTTTTTGGTTATCCAATCTCCGAGCCGCTGGTAGAGAATGGGAGGATTGTCCAGTATTTCCAGCGTACCCGCCTGGAATGGCACCCGGAGCGGCCGCGCGGGGACCGGGTTGTCGTTGGGGCATTAGGACTGGCATGTATCCAGAAGTTTGGAGTGCCCGAGGAGTATCGGAAACCGCAGCCCATGTCAGCCCGGCCTGCAGTGATTGCCACTTCCGGGGAGAAAGCCAATCTGCGGGCCTACGCCTACGTCCGTTATCCCGTCACCGGTCGGGAGGGATACCAGACAGTCTACCTGTATGTGACGGATGCCGGCCGCCAGCCAATGCGGGGAGTCCAGGCGACAGCAACGATTTACTTCCCCGGTAAGTCGGCGGTTTACTCAATGAATGCCACCGATTCCCGGGGAATTTCCAGCCTGACGTTCTACTTCGCCGGGCTTCCGTCCGGACAGAAAGTCGTGATAGAGGTCACCGTACAGGCGGGCACGCAGACGATTACGGTCCCGACCTCGTTTGTCGTCTGGTATTAGCCGCAGCGATTCTGTTTTTCTGAGGCCTTTCCCCGGCGTTGTTATGATTCCCCTTTGGCGCCGGGTTCCTCTTTTTCCTCGTCTTCCCAGCCAATAATCCATACACAGAGTCCGGCCACGCCGATGGTGGCGATAATCAGTGCGGCCCACTGTCCGGGCAGCAGGCCTACATCGCGGGCGGACCAGACCAGAATGGCCACCATGCCGATGGCCAGGACGATCCAGGCGGTCAGCCGGGGGTGATTCCGAACAAACGCGGTCAATCTGGACATCAGGCCTCCTTCAGAAAAATCGGATAGGAATCAACCTCACACGGAGACGCAAAGAACACAAAGTTTATCTTTGTGCCTTTGTGTCTTTGTGTGAGAAATATTTCGTGTGAGCATACGGCGGATGTTTGCTCAAATGGGCCGCAGGACCCGGTCGGCCCGGAGTTGTTTCAGCACCACTTGATCCTGGAGCGGGTTGGCTTCCCGCGCGGCCTCTCGCCAGGCCCGGGGGAGACTGGCAATATCCCGGGGCTGGTAGCCGAAAGTTTCCCAGAATTGCAGAATCTCTGGTGGTGCGTTGGCTGGAATAATCAGGATGGCAGCCTCGCACATCAGTTCCTGGGCTGCCTCTTCCATCGCCTTCAGTAATGCCTGACCAACCGAAAGGCTCAGGCGGGCTGGAAAGACCAGGAAGTCTGTCACTCGCACGACGAGATTCTCTACCTGCCATCCCAGAAGCCCGACCATCTCCCCTTCCATTTCGGCCAGCAGAAAGCCAACGGCCCCGAACCGTTGGAGCACATCTGAGGGTGTCACAGGTTTATGGGGCCGTCCCCGGTTCACGAAGGTGGCGATTTGCTCCGCATCTGCCGGGCGGGCACGCCGAATACGAATTTGCGATGATTCCGTCATTGTCGTTGCTCTCTCTGCTGAGGTACTCTAATTATACCCGGAATTTGCTGTTCTTCCAAGGGGGGTGTTCAGTTGCTCATTTTCTTCCCTGAAGTGGGGAAAGGGTGAGGGGGGAACGGGTTTTGCGGCAGCGGCCTTCGGCCGCTGCCGCAATTGGCATTCGTCCATTTTCCGTGTTATAATCCCCCTGCTATGAGAGGACAACGCATTCTCTCAACTCTCCGTTTCCTGATCCCGGCCCTCGGGGCCCTGGTTCTTGTCCTTCTGCTGGCGGGGTGCGGCGAACAACCCCTGCTCTCCGACGTCTCCTTCTCCAAAGACCGCATCACTCCCAACGCCGACGGTCAGGACGACGTGCTGGTCATCCGCTACCGGCTGGCCCGCGCAGCGGACCTGTCCATCTACTTTTTGGACGAGGCGGGAAACCGCTACGTCTTCCGGGACCGTCAGCCCCGCGCCCCCACGGGCGAGCGGGCGCCGTACTCCGTCTATTTCTCCGGGATCGTGGACGGCTATATGCTCCCCGGGGAGACCTTTGAGGGGTTCACCGTTACCCATCGGGTGCTGCAGGACGGCGTCTACACCTGGGTGGTGGAGGCCACCGAGGCGAACGGCCACACCGAGCGGGTGACCGGCACTCTCGTCATCGCCGACGCCGACACGACGCTGCCGGAACTGCGCAACTTCACCGTCTCGCCCCCCGTCTTCACCCCCAACCGGGACGGTATCAGCGACCGGGCGCGGTTCAACGTCTTCGTGACCAAGCCCTATGTGTCGCTCATCGTGTATCTGCTGCGGGCGGACGGGACCGATGAGGTCCGGTATCACGTGGCGGAGGATGAGCGGAGCCCGGCCCGCCCCGGCGAGCGAGGCCTGCATACCTTTGATTATGACGCCGGGGTGGACCTGGGCGCCGAGCCTCCGCCCGACGGGACCTACACCGTCTGGGCGGAGGTGCAGGACGCGATGGGGCAGCGGGTCGTCGCCACGTCCACCCTGACCATCCAGAACGGCGGGGTGCCCCGGGCCTACATCCTCAACGCCGAGGTGGAGTGGTCGGCCCAGAGCGTCGCACTGAACGAGACTCTCTGGTTCACGCTGACGGTGGAGAACGACAGCGCCACCCCCATCCGCACCAGCGGCCCGCCTCCCGGCACCGTCTATAATAGCGACTGGAACTATGCCACCCTGGAGGAGACGATTCAATCCGGCGTCTTCCGGGTGGGCATCCACTGCGAGAACGCGCTGATCAACTACCCCTGGCGCTGGGCGGTGGGGGACGAGAGCGTGCTGGTGAAGGACGAGGAGGGCCACCTGTACCTGCCGCCTTTCACCCGCGCGGTGGTGACCGGCGGCATCCGCTTCGTGAGCGTGGAGGGGAAGCGTAACCCTCAGTACTGCTGGGCCGGCCTCATCCACGAGGACGTGGAAATCTCCTCGGTGAACGACCGGGTGGACCCGGTGTTCCTGTTCATCCAGGTGCCATGAACGGTTTTGTAGGACAACTGCTCGCAGTTGTCCTACATTGAAAACTTGATCCCGAAGTAATGGGCGGGCGGGCCTGCATTCGGGGCATGCGGGTTACGGTCTCCCTCATTGTCAATCGGGTGGCTAACGGGATGACCACCGAGGAAATTCTCCGGGCCTATCCCTATAATGAAAATCCTGGCTGATAGAACATGAGCAGGCCGTTGATCGGGACCCCGCTGTTTATACGCCTTCGCCAGATCATCGCCGACCTGGGCAGCGCGGGCGTGGCTTTCTCCGGCGGCGCCGACAGCACCCTGCTCCTGGCCCTCTGCCGGGACGTGCTGGGGCCGGAGCGGGTGCTGGCGCTGACCGTTCTCTCCGAACTGACCCCGGCGGTGGAGCGGGAACGGGCGGCCCAACTGGCCCACGTCCTGGGCGTGCGCCATATCCAGGTCCCCATCTCCGCCCTGGCCCATCCGGACATCGCGGCCAACCGCCCCGACCGCTGTTACCACTGCAAGCGGGCCCTGTTTGGGCGACTGTTAGAAATCGTCCGCGCGGAGGGATTATCCGTTCTGGTCCACGGGGCCAACGTGGACGACCTGGGAGACTACCGCCCGGGCCTGCGCGCGGCGGAGGAACTGGGCGTGCGGGCGCCGCTCCTGGAGGCCGGCCTGACCAAAGCGGACATCCGGGAACTCTCCCGCCAGTTGGGCCTTCCCACGGCCGACCTGCCCGCGATGGCCTGCCTGGCGTCCCGCATCCCCTACGGCACCCCCCTGACGGCGGAGGCGCTGGCGCGGGTGGAGGCGGCCGAGGAGTATCTGCGCCAGGAGTGGGACCTGTGCCAGTTGCGAGTGCGCGACCACTTCCCGCTGGCCCGCCTGGAGGTCCCGGAGGACGACATCCCCCGCCTGGCCGCGCTTCCGGCCCGCCGGGAAATCGCCCGCCGCCTGCGGGAACTGGGCTACCGCTACGTGACCCTGGACCTGGAGGGCTTCCGCAGCGGCAGCCTCAACCCCCAAAGTTGATCTTTTGCCACGAATTGCACGAATTTACACGAAAAAATTCGTGCCAATTCGTGAAATTCGTGGCAAATTCCCATACGGAATCGCCTTATGTTGCCCTTTGCCCAACCTGATTTTGACCGCGCCTTGCGCAAGGGCGTGCCCGAAGTCATCCTGGCGGACCGGAAATCCCCTGACGAGTCGGTGGCGATCGCTCGCGCCTTCCTGGAACGGACGGGACGGGCCATTCTCAGCCGGGTGGGGCCGGAACTGGAGGCGCGCCTGCGCCGGGAGTTTGAGGGCCAGGCCGAAATGGAGTGGGTGGCCCCGGCGCGCGCGGCCGTCCTGCGCCGCCCGGGCACCCGACCGCCGCAGACCGGCGGGCGCGTGGGCATCATCACCGCCGGCACGTCCGACATCCCGGTGGCCGAGGAGGCCGCGCTGGTCTGCCGGGAAATGGGCTGCACGGTCTACACCGCCTACGACGTGGGCGTCGCCGGCATCCACCGGCTGGCGGAGCCGCTGCGGAGGATGCTGGACGAGGCGCAGGTGGATGTGATCATCGTCGCTGCCGGAATGGACGGCGCCCTCCCGTCGGTGGTGGCCGGGCTGGCCGACGTCCCCGTCATTGGCCTGCCGACCCCGGTGGGGTACGGCATGGGCGGGGGCGGCGTGGCGGCCCTCTACTCTATGCTCCAGACCTGTGCCCCCGGACTGGCAGTGGTGAACATTGACAACGGCGTCGGCGCTGGGGCAGTGGCCGCCCTCATCGCCAACCGGGTCGCCGCGGCACGGAAATTAGGTGAAACGTGAAGCGTGAAGTTCTCTACCTGGACCTCTTTGCCGGCGCGGCCGGGGATATGCTCCTGGGAGCGCTGATAGACCTGGGGCTCCCGCTGGAGGTTCTGCGGGCCGAACTGGGGAAAATGGACCTCTCCGGCTACAAACTGGAGGCGGAGCGACAGGTGCGCGTCGGCATCTCCGGCATCCGTCTCCACGTCCGGGACCTGGCCCAGGCCCAACCGGCGCGTCACCTGTCCCACATCCGGCGGTTGCTGGAGGAAAGTCGTCTATCCCCGGCGGTGCGGGCCAGAAGCCTGGCGGTCCTGGAGCGACTGGCCCGGGCCGAGGCGCGCGTCCACTCCGTTCCCGTGGAGGAGGTCCACTTCCACGAAATCGGCGCGGTGGACACGCTGGTGGACGTGGTGGGGTTTGTGGCCGGGCTGGAATATCTGGGCGTGGAGGAGGTTTACGCCTCGCCGGTCCCGCTGGGAAGTGGGTTTGTCCAGACGGAGCACGGGCTGCTGCCCGTGCCGGCTCCGGCGACGGCGGCCCTGCTGGCGGAAGCGGGCGCGCCGGTCCGCCCCCATCCCGCCCAGACGGAAATCCTCACTCCCACCGCCGCCGCGCTGTTAGCGGAACTGGCGGCCTTCGGCCTGCCCCCAATGCGGGTGCGGGCCGTCGGCTACGGCTTCGGCGAGAAGGAGTTCCCCTGGCCCAACGCGGTGCGGGCCTGGCTGGGGGAAAGGGAGGAGGCCGCCGCGCGGGAGACCGTCTACCTGATAGAGTGCAATCTGGACGATGCCACCGGGGAGGTGCTGGGCTACGCGATGGAGCAACTCTTCGCGGCCGGAGCGCTGGACGTCTGGTTCACCCCGGTCCAGATGAAGAAGAACCGCCCCGGGGTGGTGCTCTCCGCGCTGGCCCGCCCCGAGGGGGCTGACGCACTGGCGGCCGTCATCCTGCGGGAGACGCCGACGCTGGGCGTGCGGATGCGGCCCGTGGAGCGCGTCGTTGCCGACCGGCGGGAGGCCCGGGTGGAGACGGAATGGGGGGCGGTGCGGGTGAAGGAGAAGTGGCTGGACGGGCGAAGAGTCGCCGCGTCGCCCGAATATGAGGACTGTGCCCGCATCGCCCGGGAGCGGGGCATCCCGCTGCAGGACGTCTACGCGGCCGTGCTGCGGTCTGCGGGATAAATTACAGGAGTTACCCCGTTGCTCTTTTTGCCAAGAACGAAATTCGTAGCAAAAACCAGGAGAAACTCGTATGTGCCGGTTCCTTCCGCCCCTGGCGAAAAGATTTTGGCTGCTGCCGGGCCTTCTGCTATCCCTTCTGGCCCGCTGCGCCGTCGGCCCCCGGACCGTGACACCGTCCCCGACGCCATTGGCCCCTGCTCTTCCCCCCTACCGGGCCACCCCTCAGGGCGTCTTCCGGGGCGACGAACCGGTGCCCCTCTACGGCATCAACTGGTTCGGCCTGGAGACCGCCGACCGGGCCCCCCACGGCCTCTGGATCGGCCGGACCGTGACGGACTTTCTGGCCCAGATGCGGGAGTTGGGGTTCACCGCGCTTCGGCTGCCCCTCTCGCCGCAGGTCCTGACTCCGGGCCATTCCACTCCTTCCTGGGCCCGCAGCGTGGGGTACCCCGCCGACGCCCACGAGGGGCTCCGGTATTTCCTGGACGAGGCGCAGAAGGCGGGCCTGTACGTCCTGCTGGACTTTCACACTTACGACCCCCACCTGATTGGTGGCAAACTCCCGGGCAGGCCCTTCGGGGACGGGTACACCCAGGCCGACTGGCTGGCGGACCTGCGCCGGATGGCCGAACTCTCTCTGGAGTTCCCCAACGTCTTCGGGATTGACCTCTGCAACGAGCCCCACGCGCTGACCTGGCGACAGTGGAAGGGACTGGCGCGGGAGGGGGCGGAGGCCGTCCTTTCGGTCAACCCTTCCGTCCTGGTAATTGTGGATGGCGTGGGCAACGCGTCATCCAACGGCGGCTGGCCCGCGTTCTGGGGGGAGAACATGGCCGACCGGGACGTGGAGATCGCCCCCGAACTTTCGGAGCGCATCCTCTACCTTCCCCACGCCTACGGCCCCAGCGTCTACCGTCAGCCCTATTTTGACGCCCCGGACTTCCCGTCCAATATGCCTGCCATCTGGGAGGCCCACTTCGGCTGGATGGCGGGGAAGTACCCCCTGGGCATCGGCGAGTTCGGCGGGTGGTACGAGGGGGACGACCAGGTCTGGCAGGACGCCTTCGCCGATTACCTGCTGGCGAAGGGCATCCGCATCTGGTTCTACTGGGCCCTGAACCCCAACTCCGGCGACACCGGCGGGATTCTCCTGGACGACTGGAAGACCGTCCATGAGGGGAAGATGGCGCTACTGCGGAGGTTGATGGGAGGGAAAGAGTGAAAAACCACGAAGGACATGGAAGGGACACAATCCGTGGCGAATTCCAAACCCCGGCTTGCGGGTGTGTCCCAGAGTTGTAGGACGACTGCTCGCCGTTGTCCTACAACGCGGCTTGGCCCGACGAACCTGGGACACACCCGGTTTGCCTCAGACTTGACAGATTTTCCATTGTGTGCTATAAAATAACCAACAACTGATACCCTCAAAGACGAAGATCAGGAAGAGTAGGCATCGTAGCGGGGTTCCAGAGAGTCGGGCCGCTGGCTGGAAGCCCGATACCAGCGCCGATGCCGAATGGGCCTGGGAGTCGCCCGCCGAACCCTGACCCGCCCGCAGGCTGGTCAGGCAGTAGTCCGGGCCGGAGTCGCCACCGTTATCCGGGCTGAGGGTATGGGCCCGACCGCGCGGTCGGCGCCGTACCTGCGAACGAGTGAGGCTGGCTTTCCCAAAAACGCGCCGTCACCGGCGCGTTTTTGTTTCCGGGAAAGCCCCTCAGCGGGGTGGCACCACGGGAAAAAACGCCCGTCCCGGCAAGGGGACGGGCGTTTTCGTTTTCAGGAGGCAGACTGATGAAACCCCAAAAGCGTATCCTGACCGGAGACCGCCCTACGGGCAAACTGCACCTGGGCCACTACGTGGGCAGTCTGGCGAACCGGGCGCAGTTGCAGGATGAGTACGATTGCTTCTTTCATTGCCGACCTGCACGTTCTGACCACGCGGCCGGATAAACCGTCCATCCTGGAGACCCATCAGTGCATCCGGGAGATTGTGCTGGACTACCTGGCGGTGGGCATTGACCCGGAAAAGAGCACCATCTTCGTCCAATCGGCCATTCCCGGCACCTACGAACTGAACCTGCTCTTTGAGATGCTGGTGACGGTGCCCCGGCTGGAGCGCGTGCCCAGCATCAAGGAAATGGCCCGGGACGCCCATCTGCGGTCGGTTCCCTTCGGGCTGCTGGGCTATCCGGTGCTTCAGGCCGCCGACATTCTGCTCCCCCGGGCCCATCTGGTGCCGGTCGCCCGGGATAACGAGGCCCATGTGGAAGTCGCCCGGGAAGTCGCCCGCCGATTCAACCGCCTCTACGGGGAGGTCTTTCCCGAACCGGAGGCACTGGTCGGCGACGTGCTGGTGGGAACGGACGGGCAGGCCAAAGCCAGCAAGTCCCTGGGCAACGTCATTTACCTCTCCGATGACGCTGAAACCGTACGGGAGAAGGTCCGCCGCATGGTCACCGACCCCCAGCGGATACGGGCCGATGTGCCCGGACGCGTGGAGGGCAATCCTGTCTTTGTTTATCACGAATTCTTCAATCCCAATAGAGAGGAGGTGGAAGAACTGAAGGCGCGCTACCGGAGCGGCAGAGTGGGCGACGTGGAGGTCAAAGAGCGGCTGGCGGCGGCGCTGAACAACTTCCTGGAGCCCATTCGCCAGCGCCGGGCCTGCTACGCGTCCCATCCCGAATTGGTGGAGGAAATCCTCGCGGCGGGAAATGACCGCATGCGCGCCGAAGCCCAGGAGACCATACGACTTGTCCGCGAAGCAACCGGCCTGACCCATCTACCATAAACCAGTCCACCATAAACCAATCTACCATCCACCAAAAACCAATCTACCATCCACCAATTTACCATATTGAGGAGGTGCGAGATGACCGAACAGACCCACTTCTTACTCCCTCAGGACCGCCTGCCGAAGGCCTGGTACAACATCGTCGCCGACCTGCCCTTTGAGGTCCCGCCGCTCCTGCATCCGGTGACCCGTGAGCCCACCCGCCTCCCGCCGCCCCTCTTCTGCGACGCGCTGATAGAGCAGGAGGAGACGCGGGAGCAGTACGTGGAGATACCGGAGCCGGTGCGGGAGGTCTACCGGCTCTGGCGGCCCACCCCCCTGGTCCGCGCCCGGCGGCTGGAGCAGGCGCTGGATACGCCCGCCCACATCTACTACAAGTACGAGGGGGCCAGCCCGCCGGGAAGCCACAAGCCCAACACCGCCGTCGCCCAGGCCTTCTACAGCAAGGAGGCCGGGGTGAAGCGGTTGGTCACCGAGACGGGCGCCGGGCAGTGGGGGAGCGCCCTGGCCTTCGCCTGCAACCTCTTCGGAATGGAGTGCGGGGTCTACATGGTGAAGGTCAGTTACTACCAGAAGCCCTACCGCCGGGTGCTGATGGAGGCGTGGGGCGCGCGCGTCGTCCCCAGCCCCAGCCCGGAGACCCGCTCGGGGCAATCTATCCTGGAGCGGGACCCCGACTCGCCGGGCAGTCTGGGCATCGCCATCAGCGAGGCGGTGGAGGTTGCCGCCACCCACGACGATACCAAGTACTCCCTGGGCAGTGTCCTCAACCACGTCCTGCTCCATCAGACGGTCATCGGCGAGGAGGCGCGGCTCCAGATGGAGATGGCGGGGGAGTACCCCGACGTGGTGATCGGCTGTGTGGGCGGGGGGAGCAATTTTTCCGGACTGGCCTTCCCCTTCCTGCGCGACCGGCTCCAGAACGGCGCGTCCACCCGCTTTGTGGCCGTAGAGCCCACGGCCTGCCCCAGCATGACCCGCGGGGTCTACGCCTACGACTACGGCGATACGGCCCACCTGTCCCCCATCGCCAAGATGGATACGCTGGGGCATACCTTCATTCCGGCGGGTATCCACGCCGGGGGACTGCGCTATCACGGCATGGCCCCCCTCGTCTCTGCGTTGCACCGGCACGGCTACATTGAGCCTGTGGCGTATCCCCAACTGGCGGTCTTTGAGGCCGCGGTCCTGTTTGCCCGCACCGAGGGCTTCATCCCCGCGCCGGAGACTGCCCACGCCATTCGCGCGGCGATAGATGAGGCGCTGGCCGCGCGCGAGGCTGGGGAGAAGAGAGTCATCCTCTTCAACTTCAGCGGGCACGGGCACTTTGACATGGGGGCCTACGAGAGTTACTTCGCCGGGAAACTGGAGAACTATGAGTACCCGGCGGAGCGGGTGCGGGAGGCGCTGAAGGACCTGCCGGTGGTGGAGAAATGATATTGACATGTGGTTTGTGTTGCGGCGGCTTTGCCGCCGCAACACAAACCGACTTCATCAGAAATAAAAATCACCGCGACCCACAGATGGGTCGCGGTGATGCATCCGTTGCCCCGGAGAGGACTCGAACCTCCACGCCCTGTCGGGCACAGGCCCTCAACCTGCTGCGTATGCCTATTCCGCCACCGGGGCTGGCAAGGATATTATACTCCGATGTGGCAACTTGTCAAACGAGAACATGCCAGGCACTTCTGGAAGTGCCTGGCACGTTCGGATGACCTTCAGGATTCACCCGCATTCAGCAGACCAGCCAGGCGCGGGGGCACCCGGGCAACAATCTGCAGCCCGCGCGCGGTAGGGTTTTGCGACTCTACGACCCCCTGCTCGCGAATTAACTGGAGCAGGTCGCCCCGGTCAAAGGGCAGAACGACGTTCACCCGCACCAGGTCTTTCTTCAGAACGCTTTCCACTTTCTCCAGGAGGTCGGAGAGGCCGTCCCCCCGGAGAGCCGAGATCAGCACCGGGTTGGGCAACTCCGAGGCCAGGGCCAGGGCTTCTTCCGGGTCCGCCAGCCGGTCCACTTTGTTCAGCGCGGTGACCATAGGCTTCCCTGCCGCGCCGATGGCCTCCAGGGTTTCCAGGACCACCTCGGCCTGGCGACGGGCCTGGGGATGGGTGGCGTCCAGGACGTGGAGCAGCAGGTCGGATTCCGCCACCTCCTCCAGCGTGGCCCGGAAGGCCGCGACCAGATGGGTGGGTAGTTTCTGGATGAAGCCGACAGTGTCGGTGAACAGGACGGTCCGTCCGCCAGGCAGCCGTACTCGCCGGGTGGTCGGGTCCAGTGTGGCGAACAGTTTGTCCTCTACCAGGACCCCGGCGTCCGAAAGAGCGTTCAGGAGGGTAGACTTACCGGCGTTGGTGTAGCCGACGATAGAGACGACCGGGATGCCTTCCCGTCGCCGCCGGGCGCGGTATCGGCTCCGATGGGCCCGCACGTCCTCCAGTTCAGCCTTGAGGTGAGCGATGCGCCGCCGGATGACCCGGCGGTCGGTCTCCAACTGGGTCTCGCCGGGGCCGCGCACCCCTACGCCGCCCGTCGCACCGCCAGCCCGCCCACCGACCTGTCGGGCCAGGTGGGTCCAGGCCCGGGTCAGGCGCGGCAGGCGGTATTCGTACTGGGCCAGTTCCACCTGCAGCGCGCCCTCGCGCGTCTGGGCGTGCTGGGCGAAGATGTCCAGAATCAACGCTGTGCGGTCCAGTACCTTGACCCCGTCCCCCAATGCTTTCTCCAGCTCCCGCTGATGCCGGGGGGAAAGTTCGTCGTCAAAAATAACCACATTCGCGGCGGTCTCCACCACCCGTTCCACCAGTTCTTCCACCTTGCCCGGGCCGATGAATGTGGACGGGTTGGGCCGTTCCAGCCGCTGGGTGACCTGCCCCACGACTTCCAGGCCCGCCGTCCGGGCCAGTTGGGCCAGTTCCTCCAGCGATGCCTCTACCGGCCAGGCGCCATCGGGCGAATCGCCTGGCGTCTTCCAGTCCACGCCGACCAGAACAGCCCGTTCACGAGGGGGGCCGGTGGGTTCAACGGGTCTGGCGATGTTTCACCTCCTGAGAAGAGTCGGGTTGCCGACGGGTGACCGAAGAGTGTGGTGCCTTGAAGCAATAGCCCACTTTCCGCACCGTCGTCAGGCATCGGGGATGCCGGGGGTCCTCTTCTATTACCTTCCGCAACCAGTGAACATGGACTTCCAGTGTGCGGGTATCGTCTAAATAGTCGGTTTCCCAGACTTCTTTCATCAAAAACGCACGGGTAAGGACCCGACCGGTGTTCCGTATAAAGGTTTCCAGCAATCGGGCCTGTCGGGGGGTCAGGCGGTGCTCCTCGCCTCTCCGGATGACCACCCGGCGTTGAAGGTCCAGGGTCAGGTCCCCAGCCCTCAGCAGGTGATTGCCTGGCGGGGAAAGCAGACGTTTCAACCGGTTGAGCAGTTTGCGTGTCGTGGGAGTCCCCCGCAACACAGCCACGCCAGGATAATGGGGCCGTTTCTGGTCCTCCGGGACAATCAGCAGGATAGGGATGTGATTCTCGCTGGCACTCAGCGCTTCGCAGAGCCGCAGCCCGTTGAAGCGCAGACATCGGGTGTCTATGACCAGCAGGTCCGGAGGCGCGGTTTCCAGTGCCGTGCAGGCGGCGCGCCGGGTATGCGCCCGATCCACCCGAAAGCCCTGCTTTTCCAGGATGGGCGCGCAGGATGTCTTGGCGGCTCGTCCCCCCTCTACAAGCAGAATGTGGCCTTCCATGCTCCCTGCTCCGGTTGATCAGGGCGGTTGAACATACGAATTATGGGCGGTTGCTGCGGGTGCCGAAGGTCCGGTGGGAGATGACGAAGCGACCCCATTATACTCCAACTGGAGGAGAAGGCAAGAAAGCCCGACGGTGAACCATCGGGCTGATTGGGCAGGGTTGCGAAATCGGACATGGATACACACGGATGGATACGGATGAACACGGATTTTACAGTGCTGGCTGTCCACTCCGCTCCTGTTTCCGATGAAGTCCAATGGCCCGATTTCTCTTTGGAGGATTTTCGGGTATAATCGGGCACGGGGTGCCTGTGGATGTTTGAGACGGGCGGCGTGGCGCAGGATTTATCGTGGCGCAGGATTCATCCTGCGATAGACAGGATAAATCCTGTGCTACGGGGTTTCTGAATTCTCTTCAGGAGGCACGCTGTTCATGCAAACCCTGTTGCTTCTTCGCGACCGACTGGCCCAAGCCGTGGCCCTGGGCAAGGGAGAGGACTTTCCCTACGCCGTCCCCGGCCTCTGGGCGGACCCCGCCGGTCCGCCGACCCGCCGGGCCGTCAATCCCTACCGGTTCTACCTGGAGCGGGTGGAGGAAATCCTGCATCAGCCGCCAACGCCGCCTCTGCGGGGACCCAACGGGACCTGGTCCCGGCAGGCCGTCACTTACAACATCCTGGTACGGGCGACCACCGCCTTTGACCATGACGGCGACGGCCATCTCTCCCTGGAGCCCATCGGCGACGGCTGGCAGGAGACGGGCACGTTCCTGAAATCTATCGCCCTCCTCCCCATGCTGCGATCTCTGGGCTTCAACACCGTCCACCTTCTGCCCGTGACCGCCGTCGGAGTGGACGGGCACAAGGGGAATCTGGGTTCCGTCTACGCTATCCGCAATCCCTACCGGCTGGATGACCGACTGGCGGAGCCCGCTCTGGGGCTGGAGCCGGAGGAGGAGTTTGCCGCTTTCGTCCAGGCCGCCCACCATCTGGGGATGCGAGTGGTGGTGGAGTTTGCTTTGCGGACCGCGTCGCTGGATGCCGACTGGGCCGCTGGGCACCCGGAGTGGTTCTACTGGATTCGGGCCGATATCCCCGACCGCGCCCCGGACGACCTGCGGGAGGACGCTTATGGGGCGCCGATTTTCACCCCGGAGGAACTGGCCATCATCAAGGAACGGGTGGCCCGGGGGGAACGGACCGACCTCATCCCGCCCCATCCCGTCTACCGGCAGATGTTCACCCCGCCCCCGCCGCCGGAGTCTGTCCATAAAGAGGGCGTCCGCTGGATCGGCGTCCTGCCCGATGGGACGCGGGTGCGCATCCCCGGCGCCTTCGCCGACTGGCCCCCGGATGACCCCCAGCCGCCCTGGACCGACGTCACTTACCTGCGCCTGTACGACCACCCGGACTTCAACTACATCGCCTACAACACGGTCCGGATGTACGACGCCCATCTGGCCCGACCGGAGAACGCGGTGGAGTCCCTCTGGGGGCGGATTGTGGAGATCCTCCCGTATTACATCCGGGAGTTCGGCATAGACGGGGCGATGATAGATATGGGGCACGCGCTCCCGCCCGACCTGAAGCGGCGCATCGTGGAGGCCGCCCGCGCCGTCCATCCGGAGTTCGCCTTCTGGGACGAGACGTTCTCCTACGACCACGGGCTGGTGGAGGAGGGGTACAACGCGGTCATCGGCAATTACTGGTGGGCCGTCTGGCGACCGGAGCATCTGGTGGACAATCTCATGCGTCCGCTGGCCCGGACGGGCTTACCGCTGCCGTTCTTCGCCGGGCCGGAGAGCCACAACACGCCCCGCGCCGCCGCCCGGCCCGGCGGGCTGGCCGCTGCCCGGATGGCCTGGGCCCTGGGATGCGTCCTTCCGGCCATTCCCTTCTGTCATTCCGGCCTGGAACTGGCGGAGATGGTGCCGGTCAACACCGGGCTGGATTTCACGCGCGCGGAACTGCCCGACTATCCCCCGGAGCGGCTGGCCCTCTTCAGCGCTGTGGCGTACGGGTGGGAAAACGAGCCCAATCTCATAGATTGGATCGCCCGCACGCTGGACGCGCGTGCTCGCTATGCCGACCTCATTGCCGACCCCGACCCGGCCACCTTCATCCTGCTGGAGAGCACCGACCCGCTGGTATGGGCCGTCGTCCGGCGGCGAGAGGGTGGAGGGCTGGCGCTGGTGGTCAACCTGGACGTGCGCGCGGCGCGGCGGTTCTCCCTGCGCCTGCCGACGGACCGCTCTGCGGTTACCGACCTGCTGAGTGGCACGTCGTGGTTGTTGGAAGGGGGCCGCCTGGAGACGGAATGGCCCCCTGCGGGCTGCGCGATGGTGGAATTGTAGGGATGGGGCAGCAAGCCCTGGGCAGGCGCAAGGCCAGGGCAGGCGCAAGGCCAGGGCAGGCGCAAGGCCAGGGCAGGCGCAAGGCCAGGGCAGGCGCAAGGCCTGCCCCTACAAATGGCGGTGTAGGGGCAACCCTTGCGGTTGCCCTTCTGGGGCAGGGGCCAGCCCTGGGGCAGGGGCAAGCCCTGCCCCTACAGCAGCCGCCGCTCCCGAACGGCCTCCAGGGCCATTGTGATGAACGCGTCCACCGACATCGCGCCCGGCACCTCTCCGTCCCGGCGGCGCAGGTTGACCTCCCCGTTCTGCATCTCCCGGTCGCCCACAACCAGCATGTAGGGAACTTTCTCCATTTGGGCGTCGCGAATTTTGGCCTGCATCCGTTCCGGGGAGTCGTTAACCTCCACCCGCAGGCCGGCCGCCCGGAGTCGCCGCGCCACTTCCCAGGCGTAATCCACATGCCGGTCCGCGATGGGGATGACCACCGCCTGCACCGGCGCCAGCCAGACCGGGAACGCGCCCCCGTAGTGCTCCACCAGGACGCCGAAGAACCGCTCCATGCTCCCCAACAGCGCCCGGTGGACCATGTAGGGCCGTCGCTCCTGCCCATCCCGGTCCCGGAAGGTCAGGTCAAACCGCTCCGGCACGTTGAAGTCAAACTGGATGGTCGTACACTGCCAGGCCCGGCCCAGCGCGTCTTTGATTTTGATGTCAATCTTGGGGCCGTAGAAGACGGCCTCCCCCTCCATCCGTTTGTAGGGGAGATTCCGGGCCTCCAGTGCTTTGACCAGCGACCGCTCCGCCTGCTCCCACATCTCGTTACTCCCGGCGTACTTCTCCGGCGTCCGGGGGTCCCGCACGCTCAGTTCTATCTGGTACTCCGTGAAGCCAAAGTCCCGCAGGAGGCTCAGGCTGAAGTCCAGCACCTCCAGGATTTCATCCTCTATCTGCTCCGGCGTGCAGAAGATATGGGCGTCATCCTGAGTGAAGCCCCGCACCCGCAGGAGGCCGTGGAGGACGCCGCTTCGCTCAAAGCGGTAAACCGTCCCCAATTCTGCCCAGCGCAGCGGCAGGTCCCGGTAGGAACGGGTCCGGCTCTTGTAGATAAGGATGTGGAAAGGACAGTTCATCGGCTTCAGGTAGTACTGGACCCCCTCAATTTCTATGGGGGCGTACATGTTCTCTTTGTAGAACTGGAGGTGTCCGGAGCGCTCCCAGAGTTGGGCGCGCCCGATGTGGGGGGTGTAGACGATTTCATAGCCGCCCTCCCGGTGCCGGACGCGCCAGTGGTCCTCTATGATCTGGCGGATGCGGCCTCCCTTGGGGTGCCAGTAGGCCAGACCGGCGCCGCCCTCCTCGTGGAAACTGATGAGGTCCAGTTCCTTGATGAGTCGCCGGTGGTCCCGCCGCTCCACCTCTTCCCGCCAGGCCAGGTAGGCCTGCAGATCCTCGGGCGTCTCCCAGGCGGTGCCGTAGATGCGCTGGAGCATAGGCCGTCGCTCATCCCCCCGCCAGTACGCCCCGGCCACGCTGAGCAGTTTGACCGCGTCCGGGTTGATCTCGCGGGTGTTGGCAACGTGCGGTCCCCGGCAAAGGTCCACGAAGGGGCCGTGGCGGTAGATAGAGAGGACGGGCCGCTCTTCGGTGGGGTTGCCGTCTTCGTCCACGCCGCCCGCCAGGATGCCCTCTATCAGTTCCAGTTTGTAGGGCTGGTCGGCGAAAAGGCGGCGGGCCTCGGCTTCGTCTATCTCCTGATAGACGAAGTCGTACCCTTCAGCCATAATTTCCCGCATGCGGGCCTCAATCTCCGCCAGGTCCTCCGGGGTGAGCGGGCGGGGGAGGTCAAAGTCGTAGTAGAAGCCGGTCTCAATGGCGGGCCCGATGGCCAGTTTGGCCCCCGGGAATTTCTCCAGGACGGCCTGGGCCATGACGTGTGACGCCGAATGGCGGAGGCGCAACAGGTGGTCGTTTTGTGCGTGTTCGGACATTTTTCCTCCTTTAGGAAAAAGGATACAAGGAAACAAGGAAACAAGGATACAAGGGTATAATGAAAAGCCCCCGCGCCCTGGGGCGCGGGGGCTTTTTCTTCCCCACGTGGTTCCACCCAGGTTCAGTCGGTGCGCCAGAAAGTCCACCGACTGCCCTCTGAGGCTGTAACGGGCCTGCCCGGAGCCCCATACTCGGGGGGAATCAAAAGAGAATCAGCAGAATAGAGAATCAGCAGAATAGAGAATCAGCAGAATAGAGAATCAGCAGAATAGAGAATCAGCAGAATAGAGAATCAGCGAATCAAGACTTTTTGATTCTCCGATTCTCCGATTCTCCGATTCTTCCCCTTTCCAGGGCCCGCTCCCGGGGGGTTTTCCCGGCCGTCTGGCGGGAAGGCTCTCAGCCTATGGCCCTCCCTCTCTGAAGCCTTCACAGGCCGGTACTCGTCCCGGTCCACGCGTTCGGGTATACGGTTTGCGAAAATTATACCCTTTCTTTTTGCCTTTGTCAAATGACTCTCAGTCTGGTATTCCCCCTAACCCACCTTCTTTCTCCCTTCAAGCCCGGCCTTTTCGCTCGCGGCGATAAAAAAATATATTTTTCATTGCGGCGGCGAGGCCGCCGCAATGAAAAATATATTCTCTAATCGCCGCCCAGGTAGGCCTCCCGGACGCGCGGGTTATCCCGCAGTTCCGCCGCTGTCCCTTCCATCTGGATGACGCCTGTCTCCAGCACGTACCCCCGATGGGCCACCGAGAGGGCCATATGGGCGTTCTGCTCCACCAGCAGGATGGTGACTCCTTCCTGGTTGATCCGCTGGATAATGTTGAAGATTTCCTCCACCAGGATGGGGGCCAGGCCCATAGAGGGCTCGTCCATCAGCAGCAGGCGAGGCTTTGCCATCAGCGCGCGGGCCACTGCCAGCATCTGCTGCTCCCCGCCGGAGAGGGTACCGCCCATCTGCTCCGCCCGTTCCCGCAGGCGGGGGAAAATGCTGAAGACGAACTCCATGCTTTCCTCAATTTCCCGCTTATCCCGCCGGGTGAAGGCTCCCATCTCCAGATTCTCCCGCACCGTCAACGGGGCAAAAATCTTGCGTCCTTCTGGCACCTGGACGATGCCCATCCGCACAATCTGGTCGGCGCCTATGTTGGTGATGTCCGTTCCATCGTAGACGATTTTCCCCCGGTCGGCCAGGAGGAGACCAGAGAGGGTGCGCAGGGTGGTGGATTTCCCCGCCCCGTTGGCACCGATCAGGGTAACGATCTCCCCTTTCTCCACGTGGAACGAAATGCCGTGCAGCGCCCGAATGGCTCCGTAGGAAACATGCAGGTCTTCCACATCTAAAAGCGCCATCGCGTCCTCCTCACCGAATCGCCTGGCGGCCCAGATACGCCTCAATCACCTTCGGGTCGCCCCGGACTTCCTCTGGCTTGCCCCGCGCGATGATCTCCCCGAAGTCCATCACCGTGATCCACTCGCAGATGTTCATCACTAACCGCATCCGGTGCTCCACCAGGAAAATGGTCAACTGGAAGCGGTCCCGGATGAACTGGATCAGTTCCATCAACTGGTCAATCTCCTGGGGGTTCATCCCCGCCGCCGGTTCATCCAGGAGCAGGAGTCGGGGCTGGGTCGCCAGCGCGCGGGCAATCTCCAGCCGTCGCTGGAGACCGTAGGGGAGGCTCCCGGCGATGTCGTTCTGGCGGTCCTCCAGCCCGAAAATCTCCAGGAGTTCCTGGCTGCGCTCAATCATTGCCTTTTCCCGCTCCCGATATCGGCGGGAACGGAAGATGGAGTCCGTCAGCCCGTAGCCGGAGTGGGGGTGGTAGGCGATGAGCACGTTATCCAGAACCGTCAGGTTGGCGAAGAGGCGGATGTTCTGGAACGTGCGGGCGATGCCCATCTGGATAATCTCATGGGAAGGGAGGCCGATTAGTTGGGCTCCCTCGTAGCGGATGCTCCCCGCCGTCGGCCGATAGACGCCGGTGATGAGGTTGAAGACGGTCGTCTTTCCGGCACCGTTGGGGCCGATCAGCCCCACCAGTTCCCCCTCTTTGATGGTGACCGAGAAGTTGCTGACGGCCCGCAGACTGTCAAAGTAGTGCGTCAGCCCATCAATCTCCAGGATGACGGGCCGGGCCTCCACTTCCGGGCTCAGGTTCTCCGGCCGTCCCTTCATACTATCACCTCCTCTACAGTCTTGGGGGCCATCGCCGGAGCCGACGGCACTTCCTTCACCACCCGCAGCGGAGGTATGGGGCGGCGCAGGAAAGCGATCTCATACCGCCCCATCAGCCCCTGGGGGCGCAGGAGCATCATGAGGAGCAGAACCAGTGGGTAGACAACGAACCGCCAGGTCTCAAACCCCTCCGGCAGGTAGAGCCGCAGCAGACCTTCCAGGAGGAAAATCCAGAAAAAGCCGGTGATGATGGTACCGGTCATGCTCCCCAACCCGCCGAAGACGATAATGATGAGCGGGTTAAAAGAGGGGAGGAATCCAAACATTGTGGGGTGGAGGAAAGCCATATCGTGGGCGCGGATGCCTCCGGCCAGACCGGCAAAGACGCTCCCGATAACGAAGGCCAGGATTTTCTGAGAAGCCGTATCTATGCCCATCAGTTCTGCTGCTCGCTCGTCCTCCCGTACGGAGAGAATGGCCCGCCCGGTGGAGGAATGGAGGAGGTTCCGCATCACCAACACAATGGCCATGAAGGTGAAAAATACCCACGGCCATGTCGTCCACTTGGGGATGCCGACCATCCCGCGCGCCCCCTTCATCTCCGGGAAGGGAAGGATGGTATCTGTGTTATCCAGAAGCACTTTGACGATGATGGTGAACCCCAGCGTGGCAATTCCGAAGTAGTCCGAACCCAGTTCCAGCACCGGGATACCGAAGAGGTAACTGATGATGCCAGCCAGCGTAGCGCCGCCGACCAGAGCCAGGAAGAAGACGATCTGCTGGCTGATTCCCTGGGGAAGTCCGTTCAGGGCCCGGTAGACGGCCTGGCCGATGGCCGGATTGACGAACCGCACGGCCAGGAAGAAGCCCAGGACGGCAGCCAGGAAGTTGAAGAGGAACTTGGTCAGCGTGGCGACGCCGTAGAAGCGGCGGAGGAACGCGCTGATTCCCAACATAAAGACCAGTGCCAGGAGAGAGCCGAAAATGACGACCACCAGTGCTGAGGGATCATTCCGCACCCAGCGATAGGTGATGTCAGCGGAGGCATAGGCCCCGATGGCGTAGAAGCCGAACTGTCCCAGGGAGAACTGACCGTTGAAGCCGTAGATGAGGTTGAGCCCCAGGCTGACCATCGTGATGGCCGCACCCCAGAAGATAATGCCCTGCCAGTAGGCATTCAGAATGCCCAGGCTGATCAGGGCCTGGACCACGATGAAGACCAGAACGGCTCCCAGGATAAAGGTGAAGTTCGTATTCCGCAGGAGTTGTCGCATCTTGCCTCCTCAGGATGACACCCTATGCTATACCTTCTCGCCGGGCGCTTCGCCGAAGATGCCCTGCGGTCGGATCAGCAGGACGATGATGAGCAGTGAGAACGCGACGGCATCCCGCATCGGTGAGGAGATGAATCCGGCGCTAAGGACTTCTACCAACCCGATGGTCAGAGCGCCGACAAAGGCGCCGGGGATGCTGCCGATACCGCCAATGACAGCAGCGACAAAGGACTTCAGGCCGGGAATGATCCCCATCAAGTGGTGAATCCGATTGTAGGCTGTGGCATAGAGGACACCGCCTGCTCCCGCCAGACTGCCGGCCAGGGCGAAGGTGGCCGCGATGACCAGATCCACATTGATCCCCATCAGCCGGGAGGTAGGCTTATCATAGGCAGAGGCCCGCATCGCCTTACCGATACGGGTATACCGGACAATGTACTGGAGAATAACCAGCAGGACGACCGAGATGCCCATAATAATGAGCATTGCGTTGGAGGCAGTCAGTTCAAAGTGAGTGCGGGCCAACTGAGGTGTCAGCCAGATGATGGTGAGCGCTACCCCCAGAAACCCGCCGAAGAGCATGCCGAACTGCAATAGCGGGTTACGCTGCCATGCCTGGGCCTGGGCATTCCCCCGGTTCCCCATCACTTTCAGAACCCCATACGCAATCGCGGCAAGGGCACACATTCCCCACAGGATGCCCAGCCAGGCGGGGGGAACCATGTCGGCGTTCAGAACGAATACCTCAAAGGGACGGGGGTACGTAATGTAGTTGTTGGTAAAGACGAAAGGCAGTCCCCCGAAGTATTCCAGGAAGAAGGAGACGCCGATGGCCGTGATGAGCGCTGCGATACGGGGCATGGCCCGCAGGGGGCGATAGGCGAACCGTTCCATCGTCACCGCCAGCAGGGCGCAGGTCAGCATAGAGCCCAGAATCACAGTGACGGTCCCGATCACCATCGCCGCCGTCGGGTTCATCCCGGGCCAGACGGTCAGCGGCCACTGGTGCAGGTTCAGAAGAGAGATGGTGAAGAAGCTGACAAAAGCGCCGACCATAAAGACGTCACCGTGGGCGAAGTTGATGAGCCGGACAATGCCGTAGACCATCGTGTAGCCCAGGGCAACGAGGGCGTAGATGAAGCCTAACTGCAATCCGTTCAGGACCTGCTGGAAGAAGACGCCGAGGTTCGCGGCTGCTGCACGGCCCACGACGTAGAGCACCAGAATCCCCGCCAGCGCGAACACGACCTGGCTGATCCGGTTCAGGACCACCCCGTTGCGTCGCTGGAGCATCCGCTGTTCCATTCGCCGGGCTTCTATAGTGATACTCATTGCACCCCCTGTTAGAAAGGTGATGGATTTCCGTTTTGCGGCAGCGGCAAAGCCGCTGCCGCAAAACGGAAATCCCCTCTCTTACAGATTGGCCGGGGAGCCGTTGCGGCTCCCCGGCCAGCAAACCGCTGTATCCGGCCGCTACGGGCAGACCGTGTCCCGGTAGGAGACCTTTTCTGGGCTGACCTCCAGAAGGACGGCACACTTCTTGGGGTTGTGCTGCGCGTCAAAGACGATGTCCCCCGAGACCACCGAGAACTTCCCCTTCTCCATCGTCTGGGCCACCTTCACGGGGTCGTCCGTCCCGGCCTGCTGGATGGCCATGAAGAGAATGTTGGCCGCGTCGTAGGCCAGGGCCGCCAGCGCGTCCGGCACCGAGCCGTACTTGGCCTGGTAGCGCTTCACGAAGTCCTGGACGACCGGGCGGGTGTCCTCAGAGGAGTAGTGGTTGGTGAAAAAGCCACCCGCGGTGGCCACCTGGTCCAGTTTCGGGGAGTCCCAGCCATCGCCGCCCAGTTTGACCGCCTTGATGCCCATCTGGTTCGCCTGCGCGGCGATGACGTTGACGGTGGAGTAGTAGTCCGGCAGGTAGAGGATATCCGGGTTGGCGTCCTTGACCTTGGTCAGGATGGCGGTGAAGTCCGTATCGCCCGCGGTGTAGGTCTCCCAGACCACCACCTTGCCGCCGCCGGCCTCAAAGGCATCCCGGAAGAACTCCGCCAGACCGCGCACGTAGTCGTTGCCCTGGTCCAGGAGGACGGCCGCCGTCTTGGCGCCCAGTTCCTCCAGAGCGAACTTGGCCCCTACGGTGCCCTGGAAGGGGTCAATGAAGCAGGCGCGGAAGACCGTCGGCTTGGCGTTGCCCGCCTCGTCAATCGTTACCTTGGGGTTAGTGGAGGTGGGGCTGATCTGGACGACTTTGTTGGCCGTGGCAATCTCGGAGACGGGGATGGAGGCCTTGGAGCAGACCTCGCCGATGATGAACTTCACCTGGTCCTGGCTGATGACCTTGTTGGCCGCGCTGGCCGCGGGCTCCGCCTCGCACTGGCTATCCTCCACCACGGCCTCAATCTGCCGCCCCAGGACGCCGCCCTTGGCGTTCCACTCTTCAATTGCCAGCAGGGCGCCATCGCGGGTGGAGGCACCGAAGGTGGCGACATCACCGCTCAGAGGGGCCAGGATGGCGACTTTGAGGGCTTTGGGGGCGGGCTTGCAGGCCGCCACCATGGTGGCCAGCACCACCAATACGGCGAGAATAGCGAACGAACGCTTAGCCATTTCTCTCCTCCTTCATTATCTTCTTCGTGGACTATTGGGGATAAAAGAGTGGATATAGAGACGGTTGGGCAAGAGATATGTTCTTCTCCTCGCTCTCACCTCCTCTGGCGTGGATTTCTTGCCAAGGGGAATGGAGTGAACTCAGGAGGCCCCCCGCAAGATTGCTTTTTATTGTATCGCAAAGTGGCGAGTTGTCAAGCGCGGTGGAACATTGCAGGGGGTGTCCCAGATGTAGGACAACTGCTTGCAGTTGTCCTACAGGACGGCCAAGCCCGACAAATGCAACGCCGTCGCCGTTTTGTCAGTCAGGATTCAGCGTCCAGGCTTTCCCTGGTTGAGTAGAGATGCAGGAATCGGCCAGCGGGCAGGAGGCACAGGCTTCCGTGCAGGTGGCGACCGGTTTCACATACCCGGCGCGGGACAGGTCTTCCAGCATCATCTCCACCAGCGCGGGCGTCGTATCCAGCGCGCGGGCCAGGTCGGACACCCGGTGGGTGCCCCCGGCCCGCAGAATCTCCAGCAACCGCTCCAGCATACCGTTCACTCCCTGGCACTGGCACTTTGGGGGATGGCGGTAGGGAGTTTGAGGGCGGCGGCCCTCGGCCGCCGCCCTCAAACTCCCTTCGCCACCCATGCGCCGACCTGGAAGACGGCCATCCCCGCCAGCAGAGAAATCACCAGCAACAGCCCCACGCTGAACAGCATCCAGCGCCACGAGGCCGTCTCCTGGCGGATGGCGCCCACTGTCGCCGCGCAGGGGATAAACAACGTCTGCACCACCAGATAGGCCAGCGCGACGAGGGGCGAATAGGTCGCCGCCAGCATGCCCGCCAGCCCCTCCTCCCCGGCCCGGAAGAGCACGCCCAGGGTGGCGATGGAATTCTCTTTGGCGATAAAACTGCTCAATAGCGCCACCGTCAGCCGCCAATCCAGCCCCGCCAGCCGCCCCACCGGCTCCAGCCACCGGCCCACCCGGGCCAGGTAACTCCCTTCCACATTCCCGCCGGGGAAGATGGAGAGCGCCCAGATGACCACCGACACCGCCAGAATCACCGTCCCTGCCTTGCGGACGAAGGAGAGGCTCCGCTGCCAGATAGAAAGGCCGATGGTCCGCCAGTTGGGAAGGTGGTAGAGGGGCAGTTCCATAATGAAAGCCGACCGCTGTCCCCGAAACATCAGGCGGTTGACCACCGCACCGGTGAGCGCCAGAATGAGGATGGAGGTCAGGATCAGTACCCAGGAGACCAGCAGCGCGGCGTTGCCGAAGAAGGCCGGCGCCAGGAACGCGACCACTGCCATCCGCGCTGTACAGGGGACCAGAGGGGCCAGCAGGATAGTCAGCAAGCGCGCCCGGCGGGATTCAATCACCCGGGTTCCCAGGATGGCCGGGACGTTGCACCCGAAGCCCAGGAAGAGAGGGAGAAATGATTTACCGTGGAGCCCGATGAGGTGCATCAGGCCGTCCATGACGTAGGCCGCGCGGGCCATGTAGCCCACGTCCTCCAGGAAGGCCATTGCGGCGAAGAAAATGACCAGGATGGGAAGGAAGGTCAGCACGGCCCCGGCCCCGCCGATGACACCGTCGGTCAGGAGGCCAGAGAGCCAGGCCGGCGCGCCGGCCAGCAGGCCGCGCACTCCCTCCGCCAGGGCACCGACCCCGTTCTCCAGCCATCCCTGCAGTGGCGCACCGACGGTGTATGTCAGCCAGAAGAGCATTCCCAGGACGGACGCCAGGATGACCAGCCCCCAGACGGGATGGGTGGTCCAGCGGTCCAGCCGCTCCGTCAGCCCAATCTGCCCGATGCGCGGGCGAGTAACGGCGGCGCGCACCATCCGCCCGATCCACTCGTACCGCCCGCTGGCGACCGCCACCTGCGCGTCGTCATAGGCCCGCAAGACCGTGTGGACTTCCGCCCAGCGCTCCGGTGGCAGGGCCTCCTTCATCATCCGGGTCACCTCGGGGTCGCCTTCCAGCAACTTCAGCGCCACCCACTCCCGGGGATACGGCTCCGGAACGTATCCGGCGATGCGCTCCCCGATGGTCTCCAGCACTTCCTGGTGGTCGGGGCGAATCTGGGGAAGGCGCGGGGCGTAGGGGAGTTCGCCGCGCGCCATCCGTTCCACCGTCTCCAACAACTCCGGCATCCCCACCCCATGCGTTGCTGACATCGGGACCACCGGCACCCCCAGCGCGGCCTGGAGGACCTCCGGCTCTATCTGGATGCCTTCCTGCCGGGCGACGTCCATCATATTCAGAGCGACAATGACGGGCGCCGGGAGCGGCAGGAGTTCTGCCACCAGGTAAAGGCTCCGCTCCAGCGTCGCCGCGTCCACCACTGCCACGACCACATCGGGCCGCTCCCGCAGGATGAATTCCCGGGCGATCAGTTCCTCCAGCGAGTTGGCGGTCAGGCTGTAGGTGCCGGGAAGGTCCACCAGCCGGTAGGAGGCGCCGTTGAAAGTGAAATGTCCCTCTTTCCGCTCCACCGTCTTGCCAGGCCAGTTTCCCACGTGCTGGTGGAGGCCAGTGAGGAAGTTGAAGAGGGTGGACTTGCCTACGTTGGGCTGGCCAGCCAGAGCGACCAGGATGGGGCGCTCCCCGACGACTGGCGGAGCCACCGTCTCCGGGACGGCGCGAACGCTCATCCGGCCCTCCGTCGGGCCAGGACTTTCTCGGCCTCGCCCCGTCCCAGCGCCACCCGGGCGTCCCGCACCCGGACAATCATCGGGCCACGCCCGTAGTTCTGCAGAACGGTCACCTCGGCACCAGGGGTGAGGCCCAGGGTGAGCATCCGACTGCACAGGCTGTGCCCACCGGAGAGGGCGGCAACGACCCCTACCTCCCCGGTCCGCAGCGCGCTCAGCGGGACGGAGTCGGGAGAAGGGGGGGCTGGCTCACTGCTCATCTCTTCCTCCGGTTCGGCAACGGGCGCAATAGCCGGTGAGGGAGAACTGAACCGCATGGATTTCCAGACCTTCCTGTTCGGCCAGTTCCTGAATCGCCAGGGCCACCTGCGGGGCATCAAACTCCACCACCTGCCCGCAGCCGAGACAGGTAAAGTGGTAGTGTGGTGTCTCCGGAACGGTCTCAAAATGTCCATGTTCCTCTCCCAGCGAGCATTCGGCAACCAGTCCCATCTGCTTCAGGACGGCGACAGTGCGGTATACGGTCGCCAGACTGATGCGAGGGGCTCGCTGACGAGCCTTCTGATACAGGCTCTCAGCGTCCAGGTGTTCCCGGCTTTCTTCCAGCACCTCCAGGACGACCCGCCGCTGGCGGGTGATGCGGTGACCGCTGGCCTGAAGGGCGGCAATGAGCGGACTGGCTTCCATGTTCTTGTTCTCCACAGTATGGTTTGCAGGGAATTGCGCTCTTCATTATACGATCTGGCTACCTGACACTTTTTATTTGTCCCTCCCCCCAGCCCCCAGGTTCACTCAAATGCTCAATCATTCGTGCCCCGCTGCCGCTGCGCGGCGCGGGGAGGGGGGAGAGAGGGTTTGGGGGCGGCGAAGCCACCGCCCCCAAACCCTCTCTTCTTCCCCCCTTTTCTCCCCGCTGTGAGGAGAAAAGAGGGGCCGGGGGGATGAGAGAGGTCCATTCGCCAGCAGTCGGAATGCTTCGCAGAAACCTTGTTGTTGCAAATAATTCTCATTTACAATTATAACCGACATATCGGGAATGTCAAGTGTGGGGTGCATTTCAACTTCCTGGCAGGTTGCTTTGGGCAACACAACCCGGCAAACCCAACTCTCCTTGCGGGGCGGTTCGCCCAAAAACTGAAACGCGCTGTGGGGTGGGGGCATGTTGACAAATTGTGCCGGTTGTGGTATAAGAAAAACGAATTTAGGAAAAGGCGACGATGGAGACGAGTAGGCGCGGGGTACCGTTCCAGAGAGTCCGGAAGAGGTGAGAGCCGGGCGCGGGAGCCGGGCCGAAAATCCCTCCGGAGCCGCCGACCGAACAGTTGGTGGGGTTGGGGGTTGGTAGATTGGTAGATTGGTTGATTGGTTGATTGGTAGATTGGTAAATTGGTAAATTGGTAAATTGGGAGTTGGAGAGGCGTCTTTCCCCTTACTCTACCGAATACCAGTTTACCAGACACCAGTCTACCAAATACCAGTCTACCAGATACCAGTCTACCAGGTACCAGTCTACCAAATACCAGTCTACCAGGTACCAATCTACCGCCTTACCAACTCAGTAGACTCGGCCGGAGTCGTCCTCCGTTATCGGGACGCGGCGATCGTGGGTCGCCGGCAGAGGGGCCCCTTTTGCTGGCATGGGGCAAGAAGGGTGGTACCGCGGGAAGAAAAACTCCCGTCCCTTCGGGGACGGGAGTTTTTGTTTCAGGCTATCTCTACGACCCAGCCCCAGGGGTCGGGCCGTTCCTGCAGTTGAATTTCGTCTAATGCCTGACGAAGCATCCTTGCCCGGGGGCCGGGTTTGCCATCGCCAATGGGGTGGTCTGTTCCCCGGTAGTGGATGACGGTGACCGGGGAGAGGACAGCGGCGGTACCCACGTAGAAGGCTTCTACAGCGTCGCTGAGGACTTCGTCTATGGACAGTTTCCGTTCCACGGCGACCCAGCCGAAAATTTCGCGGGCGATGGTGAGGATGGAATCCCGGGTGATGCCGGGCAGGATGGACCCCAACGCCGGGGTGACCAGGGTGCCGTCCCTTAAAATGGCGAAAAAGTTGGCGCCGGTCAGTTCTTCAATGTACCGGTCCTCCCGGGCGTCCAGATACAGGGCGTCCACGTAGCCCAGTTCTCTGGCGATTTTCTGGGGGCGGAGACAGGCGGCGTAGTTGCCTGCGGCTTTTGCCGCACCGGTACCATAAGGGGCGGAGCGGTGGACATCGGAGAGGACAATGAGTCGGTCTCCGCCCATGTAGGGGCCCGCCGGGCACCCGAAGACGTAGAACAGGTATTCCTGGGAGGGCCGGACGCCCAGAACGGGTTCCGTACCGATGAGAACCGGACGGAGGTAGAAACTGCCCTTTTCGGGCGCGGGGACCCAGCGGACGTTGGCTCGCACCACTGCTGTAACTGCCTCCATGAAGAGGTCTACCGGGGGCGGCTCCATCGCCAGCCGGGCCGCCGAGGCCCGGAGACGGCAGGCGTTATCCAGCGGGCGAAAGAGGACAATTTTCCCGGCCCGAGTCCGGCGGGCTTTCAGTCCCTCAAAGACTCCCTGACCGTAGTACAGCACGTTCGCGCCGGGAGAGAGTTCCAGGGTTGCTCCCCGGTGTTCGTATAGGCGGCCCGGCTCCCAGCCGGTTCCCGCCGTCCAGCGGGTCAGCCAGAACGCGTCTATCTCGGTGTAGGCAAAACGCAGGTTTTCATCCCATCCCGCCTCCTGGGGCGGGAGGGGCAACGTGGGGTCAAAAGGTCGCAGCATACTTGACCTCCTGGGGGATTTTTCGGTCGGCAACTGGATTATAGACCAGAATGCCTGGGATGCAAAACGGAACACGCGATACGGAATACGTGAAACGTGAAGCGTGAAGCGTGGATGAAGCGTTATTACTTGCTCCTGCTGGCCGGGTTATGGGTTGCCTTCGCCCTCCGGGTCTATCGTCTGGGCGACCAGAACATCTGGTGGGATGAGGGGCTGGCGGTCTGGGCCGTCCGCCATAGTTTCGTGGAGACGACGCTGTGGACGGCGGGGGACGTCCATCCGCCCCTCTACTTCTGGCTGCTCTGGCCCTGGGCGCGGCTGGCAGGGGAGAGTGAATTCGCGGCCCGATACCTGACGGTCATGGTGGCGATGCTTACGGTTGCCGCGATGGTCCCGTTGGGCCGTCGGCTGGGGGGACGGGCGGTCGGCGCGGCCGCGCTCTGGCTGCTGGCCCTCTCCCGCTTCCACGTCTGGTGGTCGCAGGAGATGCGGATGTACGCGCTGGCCGCGCTGGGCGCAACCCTGTCGTTCTACTTCCTGGCCCGAATCGTTTCAGGCAACACCAACGGGGGGCAACCGCAAAGGGGGCAACCGCAAGGGGGGCAACCGCAAGGGTTGCCCCTACATCCTGCCCCAGGGCAGCCGCAAGGGCGCAACCGCAGGGGTTGCCCCTACGTGGGGTGGGTCTTGGCAACCGTCGCGGCGCTCTACACCCTCTACTTCTCGACCCTGCTGCTGGTTGTGCAGAACCTCTATGTCTTCGTCGTGAGCCTGCGGCGGGCGGACCGGTGGGCGCTGTGGCGGCGGTGGCTGTTGGCCCAGGGCGCGGCGCTGGCCCTCTGGACCCCCTGGCTGGCCCTGGCCCTCCCCCGCATGCGCTCATGGTCGGTGGTGCAGGAGCCGGTATCGCCGGGATTCGCTTTCCTGCTGGACGGTGTCCTTTTGACCCTGGGCCTCTCTACCAACGTGGAGCGCTACCTGGGAGCGGTCCTGCTGGTGGGGTTGATCCTTCTCTGGGGGACGGTTACCCTGGTCGTTGAGGCGCGGCGGGCGGGAACCGCGCGCCGGACGGCTGAGGGGTTATGGCTGCTCTTGCTGGGGACGCTCATCCCGCCGCTGATGGTCTGGCTGGTCACTCAGCCGCGGATGCTCTTTTACACCCCGCGGGTGGAGGCGCGCTACTTTCTCTCCTTCGCGCCGCTCTTCTACGCGTGGCTGGCGTGGGCGGTGTGCCCTCACCCCCTCCCCGTTGCCCCCTCCCATGAAGTTTTGCCTTTTTCGGAGCGAGGGCGGGAAAATCTTCAAAACCCGCCTCCAACGAGGCCGGAAGAACAAAAAGAAAATGTTTTTCATTGCGGCGGCTTCGCCGCCGCAATGAAAAACAATCTTCTTTTTGGGGCCACGGAGGCGGCCAAGAGCCTATGCCGAGGGGCTACGGACAAAAAAGCCAACGTTGAGGGGAGGGGGTTGGGGGTGGGGGTGAGGGCCGCGCTGGTACTGGCCCTGATGCTCTGGGCCCTCCCCGGCCACTACGCCGACCGCCGTCTGCGGGACGACCTGCAGAGCATGGTACGGGCGATCTGGGCCCAGGCGCGGCCAGAGGATGCCGTCGTGCTGGTCTCCGGTGACCGCTACCCGCTCTTTCTCTACTACTATGACCGGGCGCCGGCCCCCGCCGACCGCCCGCCGGTCTATCAGGTGCCCCAGAGGTCCCTGATACTGGATGTGACGGGGGCGGATGCCGAACTGGCGCCGGTCGCCGGGGAGCATTCTCGCCTCTGGCTGGCGGAGGTGGAGCGTCACCTGCAGGACCCCGAAGGGGTTGCAGAGGCCTGGCTGGCCGAACGATATGCCCGCCTGCTCATGCTGGAGTTCGGCTATAACCGCCTGCATCTCTTCGGGCCCACCGGGGAGGAGGTGACCGCCGAAGGGGCCGGACCCCAGTATTCCCTCTCCGCTGCGCCCGTTGCCGGATTGGAGGTGCTGGGGTACGACCTGCCGGTTCGGGAAGTCCGTCCAGGCGACCCGTTGCGGTTGGGGCTCTATCTGCGGGTCGGGCCGCCGCTGGTCCCGACAGGACTGACCGGGGAGAAGTGCTACTGGTACTGGATGACGCGGTCGTCTCTGCCAGGAGTGGTGCTGGTGGGGCCATCGGGAGAGATGTGGGCGACCCTGCTGACCCTTTGTCCGCCTGACCGGGTCACCTATCAGTTGTTGGAGTTCCCGGTGACGGCCTGCTTGCCCGCCGGATGGTATCATTTTGAACTGCGCGCGCCCGATGGAGAACCGGTCTCCTTCGGGGAAGTGCAGGTCACACATACTCAGCCGGAGCCTTCTCTGGCGGAGATTTCCTATCCGATGACGACACGGCTGGGGGAGTCGGTCCGGCTGGCCGGATACGGATTGTATCGGGATCGGGGCGTCCTGGGGAGGCAGGCCCTCTCGCCAGGCGCGACGGTCCGTCCGGGGGAGCGTCTCTTTCTGGACCTCTACTGGCAGACCGACGGGCCGGTAGGGGAGAACTACGTCGTCTTCACCCACCTGGTGGGGACCGCCTGGAACCCGGCGACGGGCAACCCCGTCTGGGCGCAGGACGACCATGAGCCCCTGCGGGGCGGCTGCCCGACCTCGCTGTGGCTGCCGGGCCGCCTGCTGCGGGACCGGTACGAACTGGTCCTGCCCCCAGATACCCCCGCCGGGGAGTACGTGCTGGAGGTGGGAATGTATCGCTGGGATACGGGGGAACGGCTGCCCGTCTCCGGCGATGGCGCCGACCCTGGGGCCCGCCGTATCGTGTTGGGGACGGTGAGGGTGAAACCGTGAGCGGGGGGACTCAGGCTGAGTGGCTGGAGGGTGCTCAGGGCTCTACTCGCCGCAGGCCGGGGATTCGGTCAAAATCCCGGTCAGATGTTGGCATCAATCACTCTGGCTTTCACGGATGACCTCTCCGGCGATAGCCAGTCGTACGGCCCGTTCTATTTCCTTCAAATCGGCCGGCCCGCCTTCTGTGCGGAGGGCGCCATACCATTTCATTACATCATCGGGTAGCGGCTCTATCTGAAGGCATCCATCCCGCAGGACAAACTGACCCGCATACCTGGCCGTAACTGGAGATACTCACGCACTCCTTTGGGCAACGTCACCTGCCCTTTTGCGGTTACTTTTGCTGTCCAGAACATTCTTCCTCCCGAGTAGCAGGATTGCTTCTCATTGTAGCAGGACTGCACATTTTGTCAACAGTTTTCAGGAGGTGCCCATGTTTCAACCTGTCCCATCCAAAGTAGATTTCATCCAGCAGGAGCACCAGATTCTGGATTTCTGGAAGCGCACCCGCGCCTTCCAGAAACTGGTGGAACTCCGCAAAAACGGCCCCCGCTGGTCGTTCATTGACGGGCCCATCACGGCCAACAACCCGATGGGCGTCCACCACGGCTGGGGGCGCACCTACAAGGACCTCTTCCACCGTTTCTGGGCCATGAAGGGCTACCAGGCCCGCTACCAGAACGGCTTTGACTGCCAGGGGCTCTGGGTGGAAGTGGAGGTGGAGAAGGAGTTGGGTTTCCGCTCCAAGCGGGACATTGAGAACTACGGGATGGACCGCTTCGTCCGCAAGTGCAAGGAACGGGTCCTGCGCTTCGCCGCCGTTCAGACCGAGCAGTCGGTCCGCCTGGGCTACTGGATGGACTGGAACGACCCGGAGTTCCTGCGGGACCTGGCCCGCCGGATCATGGAAAACCCGCAGGAGGTCATCACCGTCCCCGGTCCTCATGGCGCCGTGACTGATACGGTGGAGCAGATCGTGGGACGGCTGGGCCTTCCGGAACTGGGCGGCTCCTACTTCACCTTCTCCAACGAGAACAACTACATGATCTGGACCTTCCTGAAGCGGTGCTGGGAGCGGGGCTGGCTCTACAAGGGCACCGACGTGATGCCCTGGTGTCCCCGCTGCGCCACCGGCATCAGCCAGCACGAGATTGTCACCGAGGGCTATCAGGAACTGACCCATCCCGGCGTCACTCTGCGCTTCCCCCTGCGCGGCCGTCCGGGGGAGGCGCTGCTGGTCTGGACCACCACGCCCTGGACCCTCACCAGCAATGTCGCCGCGGCCGTCGGCCCCGACCTGACCTACGTCCGGGTCCGTCAGGGCGACGAGATTTTCTACCTCTCCAAGGGCACTCTCTCCATGCTTCAGGGCCCGTACCAGGTGCTGGAGGAGATGAAGGGAAAGGCGCTGGAGGGCTGGACGTACGACGGTCCTTTTGACGAACTCCCGGCCCAGCAGAAGGCGGGCGGCCCCCAGGCCCACCAGGTCATCCTCTGGGACGAGGTCGGCGAGGCGGAGGGTACGGGCATCGTCCACATCGCCCCCGGCTGTGGCGCGGAGGACTTCGCCCTGGGCAAACAGTACGGCCTCCCGGCCATCGCTCCGCTGGATGAAGAAGGCATCTTTGTGGACGGGTTCGGTTTCCTGACCGGGACCCCCGTCTCCGAAAGCGCCCCGCGGGTCTTTGAGAGCCTTCGGGAGAAGGGACTCCTCTACCGGGTGGACGATTACACCCACCGCTACCCTGTCTGCTGGCGCTGCGGCACCGAACTGGTCTTCCGACTGGTAGATGAGTGGTTCATCTCTATGGACGAACTCCGCTACGACATGATGGACGTCACCCGGCAGATTCGCTGGATTCCGGAGTTCGGCCTGGACCGGGAACTGGACTGGCTGCGCAATATGCATGACTGGATGATCAGCAAGAAGCGGTACTGGGGGCTGGCGCTGCCCATCTGGGAGTGCAGGGAGTGCGGCCACTTTGAGGTCATCGGCGACGAGCGGGAACTGCGGGAGCGGGCGATCGCGGGCTGGGAAGTCTTTGAGGGTCACACGCCCCACCGCCCGTGGGTGGATGCGGTTCGCATCGCCTGCCCGAAGTGCGGCGCGGAGGTCTCCCGCATCCCTGACGTCGGCAACCCCTGGCTGGACGCCGGGATCGTCAGTTTCAGCACGCTCCGCTACCGCACCGACCGGGAGTACTGGCGCCAGTGGTACCCGGCGGATTTCATCAGCGAGTCCTTCCCCGGCCAGTTCCGCAACTGGTTTTACAGTCTGCTGGCGATGGCGACCGTCCTGGAGAAATCCCCGCCCTTTAAGGTCTGCTTCGGCTATGCCACGCTCCTGGCGGAGGACGGCCGTCCGATGCACAAGTCCTGGGGCAACGCCATTGAGTTCAACGACGCTGCCGACCAGATGGGCGTGGACGTGATGCGCTGGCTCTACTGCCGCCAGAAGCCCGACGCCGACCTGCTCTTCGGCTATGGTAAGGCCAACGAGGTCCGGCGCCAGTTCATCCTGCCCCTCTGGAACGCTTACGTCTTCTTCGTCACCTACGCGCGGCTGGACAACTGGACGCTGGAAAACGGTCGGACGGGCCCGCTGGCCTACAGTTTGCTGGACCGTTGGATTCGGGCCCGGCTGCACCAGGTGGTGGCGAAGGTGACGGAGCGGCTGGATGACTACGACGCCTACGGCGCGACGCTGGCCCTGGAGCCCTTCGTGGACGACCTGACCAACTGGTACATCCGCCGGAGCCGCCGCCGCTTCTGGAAGAGCGAGCACGACGCGGACAAGAACGCGGCCTACGCCACCCTCTACGAGGTCCTGACTACCCTCTGCCGGGTGCTGGCGCCCTTCATCCCGTTTATGACCGAGGCGATGTACCAGAACCTGGTCCGGGCGGTGGACCCGGAGGCGCCCGAGAGCGTCCACCATACCCTCTGGCCTCAGACAGACCCGGCGGCGATAGATGAGGGGTTGCTGGCCCAGATGGACCTGGCCCGCGAGGTGGTCTCGCTGGGGCACGCGGCCCGCAACAGCGCCAACATCAAAGTCCGCCAGCCGCTGGCCCGTGCGTTGGTCCACCTGGAACCTTCGGTGGGGGCCCTGGACGAGGAGTTGTGGGCGCTGGTGCAGGACGAGTTGAACGTCAAAGCGGTAACACAGGTAGCGCAGGCTGAAAGCCTGCTCACCTATCTGGTGATGCCCAACAATGCCCTGCTGGGGCCCCGCTTCGGCGCTCGCTTCCCGGCGGTCCGGGCCGCGCTGGCCGCGCAGGACCCGATGGCGGTCGCCCGGCGCGTGCGGGCCGGGCTCCCTGTTCATCTGATGGTGGACGGCGAGAAGGTAGAACTGGCGCCGGAGGAGGTGCTGGTCCAGGAGAAACCAAAAGAAGGCCTGGCGGTGGCCTCGGAGCGGGGGGTGACCGTCGCGGTGGATGTTGTCCTCACACCCGAACTGCGGGCGGAGGGACTGGCGCGGGAGGTGGTCCGCCGCATCCAGAACCTGCGCAAGGACGCCGGGTTTGAATTGGACGACCGAATCGTGACGGTCTGCGGGGCCGAAGGGGACCTGGCGGAGGCGATCGCGGCATGGCGGGAGTACATCGCGGCGGAGACGCTCAGCGTGGAGTTGCGGGCGGGCGAACCGGAGCCCGGAATGGCGACTGCCGAGGACCGGGTGGATGGCCACCCGCTGCGGCTGGGAATCCGGCGGGTGGCCGGATAGCCGGATAGAAGAAGCGGCGGCGGCCCGAAGGGCCGCCGCCGCTTCTTTGTATCACTGATACATCAGCCGCCCCTCCACCTGGCTCTGGAGGTTCTGATGACTCCGCAGGTGCTCTTCCACCACATCCCGCGCCGATGTGCTGACCACTTTGGGCGGGGCCAGCGCGGTGAGTTCCTCCGCCGTCAGCCCGATGTTCGGGCCGGAGTTATTGTAGTGGTATCCCTGCAGGAGAACCGTGTACTGCCCGTCATCCGCGACCGGGATGCCCCGAATGGTAAGGGATTCCAGTCGCCTCTCTGCTTCGTTGTAGAATGCCCGGACCCCCCGGTTGACCTGAAAACATTCTCCCTCTCCAGTCCGGTTTTCGGGCCGCATGATGTGGGCAAAGACCTGCTGGAGTTGGGCCCCGGTGACAGTGCACCTGTAGAGGGCATCATCGTAGGGGAATGTAGCGTAGAGTTCTCCCAGGGTCACCGTGGGGCCCATGGACTTGCTCCGGATGGAGCCGCTGCCGAGCAGTACAACATCCACGCCGGAGCGCTCCGCGAGAATGTCGGCGAAGAGGTTGCCCAGCGCGGTTTCCTCTTCCCGACGGGGGTGCGTCAGTGCCTGGGGAAACCGACAGATAAGGGTACCGTATTTGTGGTCCACCGTTTCCTTGTACGAGTCAATGAACTGCTGGAGTTCCGGGTCCGGCTCAGCCAGGCGGTTGTCCACCGGGATGAGTCGCCATTGCCACTCCACGATGGCGTTGGTGTCGTCGTCTACTGTAATGTCAAAGCGACCAATCTGGTCCGTGCCGACGCCGGCCTGGACGATGAGGATGTTGTTGACCACCGCGGGCTGGTCCAGTATCGTGTGTGAGTGCCCGCCGATAATGAGGTCCACCCCCCAGGCCGGGTCCAGCATCGCCGCCAGTTCTTTGTCGGACTCAAACCCGATGTGGGTGAGCAGGACGGTCAGGTCTATGTCCTCGTTCTTGTAGGCGTTACAGATGCGCCCCACCTCGGTTGCCGCGTCCTCCAGTGTGATGAAGGTGCCGATGTCCCGGTCCTGTTTTAGGGACTGAAGCACCGTTTCTGTGATGATGCCGATGAACATAATGTCAAAGCCGTCCACGTTAAGGATGATGTGGGGCCGCATCAGGCGCTTGTGGTATTTCTTGATGTAGAGGTTGGCGTTGACGATGGGGAAGTTGGCCATCTTCTCCAAAAATAGGAGGTGGGGGAGGCCATAGTCCAGTTCGTGGTTGCCCAGGGTTGCCACATCGGGCGCCAGATAGTTCATCAGTTCAATGGTGGAGATGCCCTTGAACTCCGAATCTATCAAGGAGCCCTGGACCATGTCGCCGGAGATGACGTAGAGGACGTTTTTCTCCTCCCGGCGCACCCGGTTCAGGTAGCCGGAGAGGAGGGATAGACCGCCGATGAGACGGCCTTCCTCACCCCGGACTTCCGCCAGGAAGTCGCCGTGCATGTCGTTGGAGTGAAGGATGGCAAATCGTTTGGTGCGCATGTTGCTCCTTTCCGGGAGCATCTTATGCCCGGATGGTTGTTTTGTCAAATGCAAAAAATTGCACTGTTTTTGTCCTTTCGCAGAGCCTCTCCCATCTGCCTCCTTCCCCGCTGCCGCTACACGGCGCGGGAAGGGGAGAGATAGATAGGACTCAACAGAGCCTTTGCTTTTTAATGCGCCAGTAAGACGTCCCCCACCCGAATCCGATGGAGTGTGCCGTCTGGGGTGCGCAGGAGTAAAGCACCCTCTTCGTCCACCCCTTCGGCGACCCCTCGCCGTTCCCCTTCTGCCGTGACCACCCGCACCGGTCGGCCCAGGGTAGCCAGACGGGCGGCCCACTCGGCCCAGGGCCGTTCCCCGGCCCGCCATCGCTCGTAGCGGTCAGCCACTTCGTTCAGAAACTGGTCCAGCAGGAGGTCCCGGTCCGTCTGCCGCCCGGTTTCGGCCAGGATGCTGGTGGCGTCGGGGGACAGGTCGGGCAGACTCTCCGCGGGCACGTTGACGTTGATCCCCACGCCGACGATCACGAATTCCAGCCGGTCTCCGGAGACGTCGGTTTCGGCCAGCAGGCCGCCCAGTTTCCGCCAGGACTCTCCCCGAGCGACGACCAGGTCATTGGGCCATTTCAGGGAGACCGACAGGCCAGAGGTCTTCTCTACGGCATCTGCGGCTGCCAGCCCACAGAGCATGGTCAGGTCGGTGGGGTGGGGGGAACACTCTGGATCCAATGGGGGACGGAAAAGGAGGGAGCACAGCAGCGAGGTACCCGGTGGGGCCAGCCATCGTCGTCCCAGGCGGCCCCGTCCGGCGGTCTGGTAATCCGCGATGACGACGGTGCCCTCCGGCGCCCCCCGCGCGGCCAGGTCTCGGGCCACGTCGTTGGTGGACGTCGTGGAGGGCAGGTGGATTCGGGTGAATGATAGAGAGTCCATCTGGGTATCCCGTTTGCTGCATTATGATATACCTTCGGGGGGCGTCCGTCAAGTGCTTGCTTTTTCGGTCGTTTCGGGTAGAATCGGGGGCGAAGTCCAGTTTGGCTAAAGGAGGCCGGGATGCAAAGAAGACATGCGTGGGGATACTTGTGGGGAATCGTTCTTGTCCTTCTGCTCGGCAGCGGCCTGCGGATGGTGGGACTGGAGCAATCCCCGCCGGGCCTGGCCCCTGACGAAGCCTGCAACAGTTATGTCGCGTACTCTATCTGGCATACCGGGCGCGACCAGCACGGGGTCTTTCTCCCCACGGTGATGCGCGCACTGAATGACTACCGGATGCCCTTGTTTATGTACACCCAGGCGCCTCTGGTTGGAGCCGGTGGATTGACTGTCTTCAACGCGCGACTGGCGGCTGCCTTCTGGGGCATTCTGGCGATTGCCGCTCTGTACCGGCTGGGGAGAGAGTGGTTTAACCCTCCAGTAGCGCTGGCTTCGGCAGCCCTTCTGGCTATTTCTCCCTGGGCTGTGCCCCTCAACCGGATTGCCCTTGAGGCCAACGCGACCGTGGCTCCCGCTTTGCTGGTAGCGATCTGTTTCTGGCGCTGGCGGCGGACAGGGCGCTTCCCGTACCTGATCGGAGCGGCAACAGCGGCGGGGCTGGGGCTATATACCTATTCCGTGATGAACCTGTTCCTGCCGCTGACTGTGGGGATGCGGGCTCTTGCTTCCCGGCATCAGATTCGGGCCCGATGGCCCCAGGTCCTGAGGTTCTCGGAGTGGGCCTCTGCCTGATTCTGCCGATGGTCAGCAACCTGATCCGTTACCCCCAACAGATGAGCGCGCGATACCGGGAGATCGCCGTCTTTCGCCCGGAGCGGACCTTTGGGGAGTCCCTGCGGCGGGTTGTCCTCTACGCGGGCTACAATCTGGGCCCGGATTACCTCTTCCTTCGGGGAGACCGGCATATTCTTCAGCATCCGGCCGGGATGGGCCAACTTTACGCTGCTCAGGCCGTTCTGGTCTCGTTAGGGATCGCTTTTGGCTGGCGGCGGAAAGAATGGCGGCTGCCCCTTTGCCTCAGTGGGGGCTGGCTGCTGGCAGCGCTTCTGCCGGTTGCCCTGACGGAGCCCAACCTGCCCGGTTCAGGCCATTCCCTTCGGGGATTACCTGGAGTTGTGCCCTGGCAATTGTGGTCTGGTCTGGGCTTGATCGCCCTGGGCAATCTTATTCGGCACCGATTCGCTCGCTGGCTGGTGAGGGGAGTACTGGTAGGGTGGGTGATCTTCCAGGCCACCGGTTATTTTGGCTACTACTTCCGGGATTATTCCCGGGATGCTGCCAGAGATTTCAACATGATTATGAAAAATATGGCGCTGGCTATCAACCCGTGGAAAGATCGCTATCCGGTCATTTATTTCCCATGTGATTTCAGTTGGCCCTATCTATATTTTCTGTTCTTTACGAACTACGACCCCCACCTACTTCAGCAGGATTTTCCTGATCGTGAGCCCGGGCTTTTTGGAGATGTCTCTCGTGTGGACAAGTTTCATATCGTATGTAATGTTCAAGAAATCTGGGGTTCGGGCACCCCAGGGTTATTTATAGTGCCTGTTCACGAGATCCCCGACGCTCCACCCCTGGCCATTGTTTCTGGCCTGGATGGGCAACCTCAATACAAACTTATCGGACGGGACTTACTATGAGGCTTCTGCGACCGTATCTTCCTGCATTACTTCTCTTGTATTGCTTTGGCATTCTGGTTTGTGGTTCGCGCGCCCTCTCGCTGACTTCTGACGAGCCGGCTCATATCACGGTCGGATATGCTTTACTGGCCCGTGGACAGGCGGCTTTCTGGCTTTTGGCTCAACATGGTCATCCCCCGCTACTGAATATCTTAGAAGCGCTCCTGGTATATCTGGAGAAGCCAGCCATTCCCTTGGAATACCTTGATGGATGGCCTCTGGATATGAACAGCTATGTACGGGCATTCGTATCGTACCTAATGCCGATGGAACGAACGGAAGTGATTTCCCGGACGCCTATCATTCTGCTGACAGTTTCTCTGGGTGCTCTGATCTTCCGCTGGGGAAAAGAACTGGGAAACTATGCCACCGGGTTGATTGCGCTGCTCGTGTTCTGCTTTGATCCCACCCTTCTGGCTCACGGTCGCCTGGCGACCACGGATGTGGGGACGGTCACTCTGGGTACAGCCAGTCTGTATCTCGCCTGGCGCTGGCTGGAATCCCCTTCCTGGGGAAAGGCCGTGGGGACAGGCGGGTTACTGGGGCTGACGATGCTGGCTAAAGGAAGTGGAGTCCTCTGGACTGGTGCCGTGGGCCTGATGGTTCTTTGGAAGATCATCACCGAAAAACCAGGAGAGAGGATCCCCAGGTTTTGTCAAGGACTGTTTGCTGGTTTGCTGAGTATTGTAATCCTATGGGCTGGATATGCTTTTACATGGGGCCCCATCCGTGACGAGATTCCAGGTACGTACCCTGCGCCCGATCACTGGAACGGGCTGATTTCCCAGGCGCTCAGCAGGGAAAAGCGCTGGGTGTTTGCGATCGGAATGCAGAAATACGGGGGCTGGTGGTGGTATTTCCCTCTCGCTTTTCTGATCAAAAATCCTCTCCCCCTTCTTCTGGGATTGGGTATTGGTGGCATCTACTTTCTCCGGCGCCCGACTCCGTATACCTGTTGGTCCGTTTTAGGGCTTTTCTCGCTTCTCTACACCATTGTCGCTATAAAAAGTGGAATGAACATCGGCTATCGGCATATGTTGCCACTGCATCCATTCATCTACCTGACGATTGGGGAGGGAGTGCGCCGTTTCTTTGATATGGGCATAGCCTGGAGACGACTCGCTGTTTACGCTTTGGGGTTGTGGTACATTGCGGGAACTGTGCGGGTGTTCCCGTACGAAATTGCTTTCTTCAATGAATTGATCGGCGGCCCTCAGAATGGACATCATTATCTGATGGACTCTAACATAGACTGGGGACAGGGATATAAAGAACTGCGGGACTACCTGGCGGAACATCCCGGACCAGTACCCAAAGTGTCTTACACCTATAAAACTCTCCCCAGTCATTACGGGATTCCTTGTGAACCTCTGCCCCCAGAGATTGACGCCTCTCCTCTGGCGGCGCCTTTTCATCCTCTGCCCGGACGGTATGTGATCAGCCTTATGTCCCTTCAGCTAGGGTGGCCAGGAGACCCTTCCATGTACGCCTGGTTTCGGCAGGTGAAACCCACGGCTGAAATCGGCTATTCGTTCTTTTTGTATGATATATCACCACCGCCTTTGCATTGGATTGCCCAGTGCAATGTCCCCGTGGCCCCTCTTTCTAAACAGGTGATTGCGTGGGGGTTTGGAGGAAGCGACCTTCGCCGGGTGGAATTTGATTGTAGGGCGGGATGGGTATATCCTTCTGGCAGTACCAGGTCGGGAGTATATGCTCTGCACAATGACCTCATCCGGGAACGTAAGCGGAAACTTCCCTCTCTCCTGTTTTCTTCGCCTGTTCCCCGGGACCCCTTTGTCGTCCGGCGGCTCAGTGAGGCACGCCTCTCACTGGATATGAACCGTTATACGACCGATTACCCTGCTTTCGTGTTGTATGAACAGGAGAAGCCACCTGCGGTACCTGATTCCCCGATGGTCATCGCTGGGCGCGCGGAGGCAATTCCAAACTCGGATGGGGTTCAGGTTGCTGTTCCTGTTGCCCTTTCGGGCCCTCTGGCGTTTCTGGGGGCCGGGGTGTACCGGGACGGCCTGGGCCTGGATGTGGAGACCTGGTGGCAGGTCGCAGAGGGGCCGATTGCCCGACCGTTTTCCATTATGGGGCATCTGCTGACCCCGGGTGGGGAAGTGCTGGGAGTGTCCGATGGATTGGCGGTCTTGCCGGTGGAACTTCTTCCAGGCGATATTCTGGTACAGCGGCATCGCTTTGAGGGGGTGACGGGTGAAGAGTTTCTTCTTCGCACCGGCGCCTACTGGCTGGATACGATGGAGCGCTGGCCAGTCGCAGGGGAGCCAGGCGCGGATGCCATCTTCATCCGAATCCACGCCAACCCATTCCCTTCAGAGGCAAGATGAACAAAAACATTTCCGGATTTGTATGGATTCTCATGGCCTTTCTGGCGTTGGGCCTGGCATACGGCCTGGTGGTTCCACCCTTTGAGAATCTGGATGAAATAGAACACTTCGGGGTGGTCCGGTACATCGCGGATACGGGCCGTCTGCCGGTGCATGGCACCCCGGCAGCGAAGATGTACCATTACCGCCAGGAAGCATCCCAGCCTCCCCTCTATTACCTGCTTTCCGCCGGGCTGGTCCGCGTTCTGGGTCTCCGGGCCGATGACGCCGAGGCCTATTTGCGCTTCAACCCACGGGTGGCCTGCGGCCCCGGCGCTCCCTTTCTCTACGACAACCGGGCCATTCTCTACCACAATCCCCACCTGGACCGTTTCCCATGGCAGGGCACCCTCCGGATGCTGCATCTGTTGCGGGTCTGGTCTACTCTCCTGCAATCTTTGACCGTCGTGGGAACGTACGTGTTGGCGCGTCGGGTATTTCCTGGCCGCCCCGAGATCCACCTGCTGGCAATGGCGATCGTGGCCTTCAACCCGCAGTTTCTGTTTGTCGCCAGCGGCGTCAATAACGACAACCTGGTTACTCCTCTGGCAACCTGGGGGTTATATCTGGTGCTGCGTATCTGGCAGGAAGGCCTTTCACTCCGGCGCGCTATCGGGTTGGGCTTCCTGATCGGGCTGGTGGGCCTCTCCAAACTGAGTGGCTGGCTTCTGCTCCCTCTTGCTTTAGGCGTGATTCTGCTTCGTGCCCTGCATCCCCTCCAGAAAGAAACTGCCCGGTCCTCTTCCAAAATTGGTCATCGGTCTTTGGTCATCGGTCCTTGGTCGTTCGCCATTGGTCCTTGGTCATTGGCCATTGGTCATTCTTTACTGATTATTCTCCCCGCTCTGGCCCTTTCCGGCTGGTGGTTCTGGCGCAACTGGCTTCTCTACGGTGACCCTACCGCGCTGGCCCCAATGCTCCAATTGGTAAGCCTGCGGGGATCGCCCATCTATCCGTGGAACGAGGCCGGGCTGGTGTTCCGATCCTTCTGGGGACAGATTCCCTGTTCCTTCTATCCGGCTGGGTTCTATGTCCTCTATGTTCTCTTGACCGCGCTGGGAGTTATTGGTCTGGCCTGGGGATGGCGACGCCTCGCCCCTGGAGAGCGATGGGCCATTGCCCTCTGCGCAACCTGGTTCCTCCTGGCGGTGGCAGGGTGGATGCGGTGGAACCTGACCACCCCTGCACCCGGCGGCCGTCTCCTCTTCCCCGCTCTTCCCGCCGTCGCCCTTCTCCTGGCTACTGGTATCTCTGGTATCTCTTCCCTCATTGGTCATTGGTCATTTCGTCATTGGTCATTTGGTCATTGGTCATTTCGTCATTGGTCATTTGGTCATTGGTCATTTCCTCGTTGGTCATTGGTCATTCTGTCATTGGTCATTCTTCTATTTCTTTCCGCTCTCTGGGTTGTCGCCGGCATCCTGCCCGCCTTCTATGCCCCACCTCCACGCTATCCGGATGCGGTGGCGGTTCGTTCCCAGCATCGGGTGGACGCCCATTTCGGGGACTCTATCCGCCTGGTGGGCTACGACCTTCAGACGCGCGAGGCGGAGCATTTGCTGGACGTCACCCTCTACTGGCAGGCCAACGCTCAAATCCATGAGGACTACATCATGGCCCTGCAACTGGTCTCTCCGGTTCCCGGAGATGATACTCTGCGCTGGACGTATGACTCCTGGCCGGGGCACGGTAATTACCCCACCTCGGCCTGGCGGACCGGCGAGGTCATCCGGGACCGCTACCGATTCCGCCTGCCCGCTGCCGATTTTCTGACCCAGGCCTGGGACCTGCAGGTGGTCCTTTATGAGCCGGAGAAGGGGGGACTGCCCGTTCGGGTGGGCGAGACTTCGGTCGGGAACCGCCTGATTCTCCACCGGCTACGGCTGTCGGGGGAGGAGCCGGCCTGTCCGGAATCGGGTCGCCTGAGTTCCGACGTCCGTCTGGGGGAGAGCGTGGCCCTGACCCATGCCGAAGTGGTGGCGGAACCCGATGGCGCTCAGGTCCTCCTCTGCTGGAAGAGTTTCGCCCCGTTGGACCGGGACTATCAGGTCTTCGTCCACCTCTACGACGCCTCCGGCACCCTGGTTGCTGCTGGCGACGGGCCGCCGATGGACGGCGCGTTCCCCTCCTCCCTCTGGCAGCCGGGAGATGTTGTCTTGGACATCCACCGTCTGCCCGCGCTGGTAGAGGGCGGGCGCGTGGCCGTGGGGCTTTACCGGCTGGACGATGGCACCCGCCTGCCGGCGACCGTCGGGGGAGAGCCGGTCCCCGATGCCGCCGTTCCGATATGGCCCATCCGGCCGTAAGAGGCCCCATGCGCTTTGCCCGTTGGGTTCCCATCCTCTTCCTTCTGCTGGTTTCCTGGTGGCTGAGTCTTTGGGCCGCCCGGGCCACCTCTATGACCATTGACGAAGGCCTCCACATCACCAGCGGCTACACGATGCTCCGCCTGGGCGACTATCGCCTGGTGGAAGAGCACCCCCCGCTGGTGAAAATGTGGGCCGCTCTTCCGTTGCTGGGTGTGCCAGACCTGCCGGACCCCACCTCCTTCGCACCCTGGACTGAAGCGGCCTATCCTACAACGGAGAGTCTCCCCCTTCTGCGTCTGACCCAGCAGTGGTTCTACCCGTATCGGCCTATAGACTGCCTGGTTTTCCCCGCCCGCGCGATGATCGCGCTCCTCAATCTCCTGCTGGGAGCTGTCATCTTCCGGTGGGGAATGGACCTCTGGGGATGGGTGGGGGGATTCCTGGCCCTCTGCCTGTGGACTGCCGACCCCAACATCCTGGCCCACGCCTCCGTCGCCGGGACTGACCTGGGCGCCACGACGATGATAACGCTGGCCCTCTTTGCGCTATCGCGCTTTCTGAGCCGTCCTGCTTTCCCTCGCCTGGTGCTGGCCGGCGTGACCTTGGGACTGGCCCAGGGAGCCAAACTCTCCACCCTGATGCTGGTGCCAGTAATTCTCCTGGTGGGAGGAATGGTGCTCTCCCCACGGGGCTGGAGCCGTCTCCTGGGGCTCCTTCTGCTGGCTGGCCTGACCCTCTGGGCATTGTACCGATTCCAGTTTGGGGCTGTGCCCGCGCTCTCCTTCCCGATGCCGGCCCCTGCCCACTGGATCCCCTGGATGCGCCTGCGCCAGCATATGATGGACGGACATGCGGCTTTCCTGCTGGGGGAAAACCGGACCCACGGCTGGTGGTACTACTTTCCCGTCGCCTTTGCTCTGAAGACCCCCCTGCCTACCCTATTGCTCCTTCTGGCCCTCATGGTTACCACCCTCCACGGAGGGATTCGGGGGGTTCTCCGCTACAGAAAAAACCTGCCTGCCAGATTCCCAGAGGTTTCTTGGAAACTGATGCTGGCACGCTGGGGGTTGCCGGTCCTCTTTCCTCTTCTCTACGGTGTTAGCAGTCTATTCAGTCCCCTGAACATCGGCTACCGCCATCTCCTGCCGGTCCTCCCGTTCCTCTTTGTCCTTGTGGGCCGTGCCCTGCGCACCACCCACCACGCTTCACGTTTCACGCTTCACGTTTCGCGCTTTACGTATTCCGCCCTTCTGGCCTGGCTGGCCCTGGGGACTCTGCGCGTCGCGCCCCATTATCTGGCCTACTTCAACGAACTGGCGGGCGGTCCGGATAACGGCTGGCGCTATCTGGCCGACTCCAACACGGATTGGGGGCAGGGCTACAAGGACCTGGCCCGTTTTCAGAAAGAGCGGCATCTGGGTCCTGTACGTCTTTCAGCGTTTATTTTTTACGACCCGGCGATTTACGGGGTCCGCTATGAGCCTCTGACCCCAATGCGGGGGGATACCCCGGCTATCTTTCCCTCTCGTCTCAACCCACCCCCGGGCGATTACGTGATCAGCGCTACCACACTGGATGGTATCCCGCTGGTGGATCCGGAGATGTACGACTGGTTCCGCAAGCGGGAGCCGGATGCCCGCATCGCCCACGTCCTCTTCTACTACCACATCCAGCCCCAGGACCCGCCTCCGACCTGGGTGGCCCAGTGCACCGTTCCGGATGTGCCTCTTTCACCGGAGGCGGTCGCCGAGGGATTCGGTCGGGACGACCTCCGCCGGGTCTACTTTGACTGCACCCAGGGGTGGTTGTATCCCGCCGGGGGAGATGTGCCGGGGTGGTACGTTTTCTACCGGGACCCGGTGACGGAGACATCCTTCGCCCGGTCCCATCTCTCTCCGGCCCGCCTCTCCTACGAACAGAAACGGCGGGGCGAGATGCCACCCTTCCGGGTTTACGAGTGGCCGCCCGGAGCGCGGATCCCAGGCCCGTCCGTTCATCTCTTGCTCCCCGAAGAGATGTTCCCTCCTGTTCCGCTGGATGGCCCGCTGGCCTTTCTGGGCGCGACGGCCTCCCCTCAGGCAGACGCGCTGGTGGTGGAGACCTGGTGGCAGGTGACAGCGGGGCCGATTACCCGTCCCCTCTCCATTATGGCGCACCTGCTGACGGATGCAGGCGATGTGCTGGGCCTGGCCGACGGGCTGGGGGTCTCCCCGGTGATGTGGCAGCCCGGCGACATCATTGTCCAGCGGCACCGGTTTCCTCTCCCCCAAGCCAGCGTCGGCCTCTATCTGCGCACCGGCGTCTACTGGCTGGATACAATGGATCGGTGGCCCCTTGGCAGAATGCCGGAAATGAATATCATACTCATATCGTTACCCATAGATTCCAAATAGTGAGGAGGTCCCCCCATGACAAAACTCGTCTCTCTTCTGGGTCTTATCCTTCTGCTTGCCCTGATAGCGGGGGCCGCTTCAGTGGCCGCGCCGCCCCCGCCAGATCCCGGTCGTTCCCCTCTCTCTCCGGCCCAGGTGGGCACAGAGGGCTGGCTGCCCGCCCCACCGGCAGAGACTCAATCCTTTACTCCCAATCTGCTGGTCAACGGCAATTTTGACCAACTTCCGTTTTACTGGCGTGTCCCTAATCACTTTATCGCTGGCGGCTGGGTCCGCTGGTGGATTCACGGGACGATCCTTCCAGAGTTTGACGATGCCCGCAGCCGCCCGTGGTATGATGGCGGTCACGCCCAGGTCTACTTCAAATGGGGGGCTACGTATGAGGCGGGTATCTACCAGGTTGTCACCGGGCTGAGCCCGTGCACGCCCTACCGCTTCACGATGTGGGCTCGTAACCACTCTCTGGATGGCGTCCTTCCCCACGCCCGTATTGGCCTGGACCCACAAGGGACGCAATTGACCCCCAACGATGACGATTGTGCTGTGAAAACGGGCCTTCCGCCACAGACCGTCTGGTCCCGGGAGCAGACGGCCCTCTTCACCTGGGAGGAACTCTCAGTGGAGGCCGAACCGTTGGGCAACCGGCTGACGGCGATCCTCTACGCTCATCCAGAGTCTCCTCCCTACGGTGGCCCGTACTACTATGATACCATCTGGGATGCCGGGCAGTTGATCACCAGCACCTATCCAGGCGGACGGCTGCCTGCCCCAACCTCCTGGACGCCCTCCGGCTTTATCACCAATATTGTCACGTCCACCGTGCTGAACACACTGGTAATAGAATGGGACACTCTGGCTCCGGCCTCCACCCAGGTCTGGTACGAGATTCTCCCTCCGCCTTCCCCGCCGATTTCACCCACCGGAGCGTTCACCGTCTATCTCCCGCTGGTGATGAGGGCTCCGACCTTTACGTATGCCACACTGCTGGATGTGACCCCCGTCACCCCTCATCGCGCAGTCATCTCTGGCCTGCAGGATGGCCAAACCGTGCGGTTTGTGGCGCTTTCCCGCCGGCTGCTGGACGGCTCTTGTGTCACCGAAGTCTCCGCGCCCATAGAGGTGACGGTCCACGTGCCGCCGCTGGTTCACGTCTATTTGCCGATGGTGATGAGATGACCTATACCGTGCCAGGCACTTCCCGAAGTGCCTGGCACGGTAGCCTTCGGTGATGATCCTCCTGTACCGACTGCGGATTATACCCTGTTTGCTGCTCTGGCTGTTGTTCAGCCAGGCCGTCCTCTCCATCCCGCACCTCTCCCTGACGGCCGATGAGCCGGTCTACATGGCCCAGGGGTATGTCTACTGGACGCGGGGGGATTTCCGATTCGCATAGGCGGTTGCCCAGCCGCCTCTGCCGAACGCATTGGCAGGTATTGGCCTTCTGCTCCAGCCCGGGCCAGCGGTGGAGGAACTGGATGGTTGGGCCGGGGGGGACCACTCCCGTTTCGTCGTCGCCTTTCTCCGCTGGTATGGCCCCGGCCCGGCGCTGGAATCGGCCACCTTTGTGGCCCGCTACCCCATTATCCTGGTTGCCCTGATCGGCGCCGCCTTTGTCTACCGCTGGGCCCGGAACGGTACGGACGCAGAGCGGGGTGGGTGGCCCTGTTCCTTGCTCAGCCTGGACAGACCGCGGAGATAGAAACATGGTGGCGGGTAGAAGAGGTCCCCGCTCACCCGCTTTCTATTATGATGCACCTGGTCGCTCCGGGGGGAAATCCCGTTATCGTCAGCGACGGGCTGGCGGTGCCGGTGGACCAGTGGCGTCCCGGCGACATCATCGTCCAGCGCCATCGGCTGCCTATCCCGAACGATGCCCCCACCGGCGAGTACCAGCCTTTTACCGGGGTCTACTGGCTGGATACGATGGAGCGCTGGCCGGTGGAAATAGACGAAAAACCGGCAGGGGATCAGATTCCCCTGCCGGTAGTGATGGTCAAGGAATAGGTCGGATTAACGAACGTGCCCGGCAGTGTCAGAAGTGCCTGGCACGCTTCCGCTACGGCGCCAGGGTAAATTGGGCGGATGCCGACCGCCAGGTAACGCACTGCCCCCCGGAGAGCCCGCGCGAGACCGCGATGAACTCGTACGTGCCGCCGGGCACCAGCCCGGTCAGGACGGCCTGGTGGCTGGTGGTGGGGGCTTTGTTCAGCGGCGTGTACTGCCAGCCGGTCTCAGTCTGCCGCAGCACCAGGGGCAGGTAGACCTTGTGGGGGTAATCCGGCGGGGGAGGGCCTGCCGGGCCGGAGACCAGGCGGTAGTATACCTGCCCCAACGCCGCGCTGGCCGTCGTTCAGGTCACGGTGGCAGTTGTCCCGGCCGTGATTACCGTCAGATTGCTGATGCCAGAAGGGGTAGGAAGATTGTTGGGGTCATAGATCATCGGCGGCGTGGCATCCCAGAAGGACGCGCTGTCCCAGAGGATGCGGTGGGAGCGGCCGCCACTGGCGTCGGCGTAGGTGAACACGGTGATTTTGGTGCTCCATGCCTCCGCTGTCACTGTCAGCGGCCCGTAGGTCCACTGGTACTTCTGGGCAGGCCCCCAGACGGTGGTGGCGGGGAAGGAGCCTGGAACGGCCGGATCGTTGCGAGAGTCGGGATGCCATCCCACCCGCTCTATCCCAACCTGAAGGGCAATGAGCCGATCGTCACTCCCCTCCGGCCGGGACTGGGCGTAAATCTGGAAGCCGTAGACCAGACAGGGGGTGGTGGTATAGATGGGCTGGTAGATGCCGGCCAGGAATTTGCCCTGCCCGTAGGTGCGCATCTGCACGGCCTCCACGTTCAGGACATACGTCCCTTCCGGATCCGGCTCTACAATGTCCGTCCCCCTCAGGTACCACAATCGCCAGTCCTGCCGGATGGAGTCCGGGATGTTGTTGCCAACGTTGTTATCATCATCCGGCAGCCAGGCACCCGCAGGGTAGGCGCTTTGATAGCGGAGGTGGAACTCATACCAGTCGTGGTTGTCAAACCCGGGGTTGTGCAGGGAAGGCGCACTGGCGGCAACCTCCAACGGCGGCGAGGGTTCTGCCCGAGAGATGCCGGAAACCAGGAGCAACAGCAGCACGGATGAGAGGACAATCGGTCCTGCAATGACGAAAGAGCGTTTCACATCCTGCCTCCTGATACGGGATGGTAGTCGGTCAGTAGGGGTAAGTGTACCGGAAAAGCGGGAATTGTCAAGACAATTCCCGACGGTCTCCTTTCTGCTCATTGCCGCCTCTTTGCTGATGGTCTTATTCGTCCAGACACTGGCCCATGCCCGCTCCGCCTCCCTCACCTTTGACGAGGGGCCCCACATTGCGGCGGGGTACGCGTATCTGCGCACGGGCGACCTGCACCTGCAGCCGGTCCACATCCACCCGCCCCTGGCCAACGTCCTGGCCGCTGCGCCTCTCCTCCTGCAGCCCGACCTCCCCGACCCCCGCCAGATAGACGGATGGGAGATTGCCAGCCTCTCCGCCGTCACCGATACGGTGGTCTGGCAGTATCCCCATCCGGCGCGCATGGCGCTGGCGGCCCGGCTCCCCATCATCGGGATGACCCTCCTGCTGGCGGCCGTCGTCTGCCGCTGGGCCGCCGACCTCTGGGGCCCGCGCGGCGGCCTGCTGGCCCTCTTCCTGCTGGCCTTTGACCCCAACATCATCGCCCACGGCTCCCTGGTCACCACCGACATGGCGGTGACCCTCTGGGGGACGGCGGCGCTCTTCCTGGCCGCGCGCGCCCTCCGCTGCCCGCGCGGGGCCTCTGTGGCTGGCGTGGGCCTTCTCCTCGGCCTGGCCCTGGCCTCCAAAGTCTCTGCCATCTCCCTCATCCCAGCCCTGCTGGTCCTGGCCCTGCTGGCCCCCCTCCCGCTCCGCCACCGGCTGACTGCCGCCCTGGGCGGACTGGCCCTGGCCGCGCTGGTCCTCTGGGCCGTCTATCGGTTTGAGGTTCGCACCGTCCCCGGCTTCCCCATCCCCTTGCCCGCCGCGACCCATCTGGAGATTTACCGTTCCCTCCAGGAGCACTACCGCCTGGGCCATCCGGCCTTCCTGTTGGGCCAGAACCGCGACCACGGCTGGTGGTATTACTTCCCCGTCGCCTTTGCCCTGAAGACCCCCCTGCCCACGCTTCTGCTGGCTCTGGTGGCCCTCATCGGGAAACCCGCCCTGGCCCCCCAGGCCCTGCGTCGCTGGATGCCTCTCGCGGTTTTCCCGCTGGTGTATCTCGCCTCCACCCCCCTCAGCAGCGTCAACATCGGCTACCGCCACCTCCTGCCCGTGCTCCCATTTCTGTTCGTCCTCGCCGGGCGCTCCGGCACACCGGTTGGAGGCCGTGCTTTCCAGGCTAAAGCCTGTGCTACATTGCGATACGTTTCACGTTTCACGTATTACGCTCTCCTGTCCTGGCTGGCCCTGGGCACCCTGCAGGTTTCTCCCCATTACCTGGCCTTTTTCAACGAACTGGCGGGCGGACCGGCAGGGGGATACCGCTACCTGGTGGATTCCAACCTGGATTGGGGCCAGAACCTCTGGCAACTGCGGGACTGGATGCGGGAGAACGGCGTGGAGCGGGTCTTCTATGCTCACTACAGCCCCGCGCGCCCGGAGGTCTACGGCGTTTCGGCGGACTGGCTACCGCCGGACCCGCGCGCCGTCCCTTTCCATCCCCTGGACCCCGCCCCCGGCGTCTACGCCATCGGCGCGACCGTGCTTCAGGGCGTCTACACTCCCGACGTCAACACGTACGCCTGGTTCCGCGTCCGCCAGCCCCTGGCCCGGTTGGGGCACGCGCTCTTCCTGTACCGCGTGGAGCCCCGGCCGGCGCCTCGCTGGGCCGCCCTCTGCACCGACGCGGCGACTGCCCTCCCCCCCGACGCCCTGCGCGCCGGCCTGGGCCGCCCGGACCTCCGGGCCGTCTATGTGGATTGTTCCCAGACCTGGGTATCCCTTGCGTCCGGCTCTCCTGGTCTCCTGGTCCTGCCGCCCGGGGCGGAGCCTCCGCCCGGCGCAGCGCTGGACGTCCCGGCCCGCCGGGCCGACGGTCGTCCCCTCTATAACCTTTACTGGCTGGACGGGGCTCTTGCCCCGGACCACCCGCTCATGGTCACCCTGGACGGTCCGCTGGATTTCCTGGGCTACTCTCTGGTCTGGCGGGAAGACGGAGTGGAGTTGCGGACGTTCTGGCGGGTCAAGGAAATCCCGGCCCGACCGCTCTCCCTGATGGGGCACCTGCTGGGGGCCGACGGTGCCCCTGTAGCGGTCGCGGACGGTATGGGGTTCCCGGTAGACCAGTGGCAACCCGGTGACCTCATCCTCCAGCAGCATCGGTTGCCCCTCCCGGCCGACGCGCCGCCGGGGGAGTACACCCTGGCCACCGGCGCCTACTGGCTGGATACGATGGAGCGGTGGGGGATAATGGTGGATGGGAAGCCAGCGGGGGATCAGATTCTCCTATCCCTGACGACTAACCCCTGACGGCTCATTTCAATTCCAGCGGGATTCCCGCCACCATCAGAATGACCCGGTCCGCCCGGGCGGCCAGCCACTGGTTGGTCCGTCCCAGTGCGTCCCGGTAGACCCGTCCCATCGGATACGGGGGCACCAGCCCCATTCCCACTTCATTGGAGACCACGATGAGGGCCGCTCCGCGCACCCGACAGACATCCAGCACTCCCTGCAGTTCGGCGATAGCCCGTGCTGCCAGCCTCTCCTCGTCCACTGTCTCGCCCAACTCCATCAGCAAATTGGAGACCAGCAGGGTCAGGCAGTCCATCAGCACCACCCCGGCATCGGCGACGGCGGCCTCCAGTGCCGGCCCCACGCCGGTGGGGACCTCCAGCGTGCGCCAGTGCGCCGGGCGCGCGGCCCGATGACGGGCGATTCGTTCCGCCATCTCCTCGTCCCCCGCTGTCGCCGTCGCCACATAGAGGACGGGGCGGCCCATTTCCCCCGCCAGTCGCTGCGCATACTCACTCTTTCCACTTCGGGCACCGCCCAGAATCAGAATCACCATTCCTCGCCCCGTCTACACGGAACACGGAATACGGAGTACGTATTCCGTGTTCCGTCATTCTCCCATCCCTGCCCAGGCCAGCAGGACGGTGGCCTCCACCAGTTCGCAGAGGGCGCCATAGACGTCGCCGGTAAAGCCCGGAATGCGTCGCAGGACCCAGCGGGCAAAGAGAAGGGTGAATAGCCACGCCAGCGCGGAGGATAGCAGAACCTCCGGTGGGCCCACGATGAGCATCGGCAGGAGCAATAGCGTGGCTCCTCCCAGACTCCGCCCGCCGACGGGGCCTTTCACGGCCTGTCCCATACCGGTGGACCGGGCAGAAGGGTAGCGGGCCATGGTGTAGACCGTGGCCCACCGTCCCAGCGAGGGCGCCAGGAGCAGAACGGCCCACTTCCCGGCAGCAATACAGGCATCCAGAGCGGCGAATTTGACCAGCAGGAGCATCGCTGCCCCGACCACCCCAAAAGCGCCCACGTGGGTATCCCGCAGAATCTCCAGCCGGACCTCCGGCGGTCGGGCGGCCAGCAAGGCGTCGCAGCAATCCACGAACCCGTCCAGGTGGAGCGCGCCCGTCACGGCCACCCAGAGGGCCAGCACCAGCGCGGCGATCAGGAGAGGCGGGAACAGGTGGCCCAGCAGCCAGCCTGCTATCGTCAGCAATCCGCCGATCAGCACCCCGACCGCCGGAAAAGCCCAGGCGGCCCGCCCGACCTCCTCCAGCGAGATTTCCCGCTCGGGCAATGGCAGGCGGGTCAGAAAGTGCAGCGCAACCAGCAACGAGCGAAACACGGGAATTCCCTAATCGCTTCGTTCTGAGACACCCGCCTCGGCAAACGTGGCCATCTCGTTCAGGACTTTGCAGGCCGCCTCCACCAGGCCCATCGCCAGGACGGCTCCTGTCCCCTCTCCCAGGCGCAGGTTCAGGTCCAGCAACGGTCGGAGCCCCAGGTGCTCCAACATGGCCCGATGGCCCAACTCCACCGAGTTGTGCCCGGCGATGCAGCATGCAGTCACAGAGGGCGCCAGGGCCGCAGCGACCAGCGCCCCGGCGGTGCAGATGAAGCCGTCCAGCACTACCGGGATACGGTGAGCCGCCGCGCCCAGAATGATCCCGGCAATCACCCCAATCTCAAACCCACCGACCTTCGCCAGGAGGTCCACACCGTCCCGGGGATCGGGCTGGTTGACCCGGAGGGCCTGCTCCACGACGGCGATTTTGCGGGCCAGCCCTGTATCGTCCAGGCCGGTGCCCCGCCCCGTGACCGCCGCAGGGGGCAGGCCGGTGACGGCGGCAGCGATGGCTGCCGCCGGGGTCGTGTTGGCGATCCCCATATCCCCCGGCGCGACCAGGTCCAGCCCCTGGGCTCGCTCCTCCTCTACCAGCGCGATGCCCGTCTCCAGAGCCTGCACGGCCTGCTCCCGGCTCATCGCCGGGCCGCGGGCGATATTGCCCGTCCCGTACCCGATTTTGCGGATTTTCAGCGCCGGATGGGGCTCCAGATCGGCGGCGACCCCGGCGTCCACGACCACGACGCGCGCGCCCCCGTGGCGGGCCAGGACGTTGATGGCGGCCCCGCCCCGCAGGAAGTTGTAGACCATCTGGGCGGTGACCTCCTGGGGGTACGCGCTCACCCCCTCCGCTGCCACTCCGTGATCCCCGGCGACGACGATGACGGCCTTATGCCGGATGACGGGCCGGGGATTGCCGGTGATCCCGGCCACCTGGACCGAAAGGTCCTCCAGCCGCCCCAGACTCCCCTGGGGCTTGGTCAACTGATCCTGTCGGGCCCGTGCCGCTTCCATCGCGGCGGCGGAAAGAGGGCCGATGCGAGATACGGTCTCCTGCAGCGATACCATGTTCTCCTCCTGCAACTGATTTTTTAACCAAAAATGACTCCACTGCAAAGTAGCGCCTCTACCAGCCGGGCATTCTCCTCCGGCAGACGGGTCCCGATGCGGATGTACGCCGGGAGCCCGAAGGAGCGGCAACTGCGGACCTGAATCCGGCGTTCCAGCAGCGCCTCCCGGGTCCGGTCGCCGTCCCCGGTCCGCACCAGAAAGAAGTTCACGGCGGTGGGAAGGGTCACCATTCCCAGTTCCCCGATCGCCGCGCGCAGGCTCTCGGTTAGCCTGCGCAGGGTACGCCAGGTCTCCCGGTACGCCTCCAGATGGTCCAGCGCGGCCAGTCCGGCGGCCTGGGCGGCCGCGTTGACGCTCCACGGGGGCTGGGCGCGCCGCAGGGCCTGGACCGCTTCTCCCGTCCCCAGCACGTACCCCAGCCGCAGGCCCGCCAGGGCGAAGTCTTTGGTCATAGAACGCAGGGCCAGCAGATGTCCGCTCTCTATCAGGGGGACGGAGTCCCATGGAGAATCCGCGAAATTCCTGTAGGCCTCGTCCAGGACCAGCAGACTTCCGGCCCCTTCGCAGGCGGCGAGGACCGCGCGGACGGCCTCCTGGCCCAGATAGACCCCGGTCGGATTGTTGGGGTTGCAGAGCCAGACCAGGCGGGGGCGCCGGGCGCGGATAAAGTCGGCGACCGCCTCCAGGTCGGGCTGAAAGGCCCGGTCTTCCTGGGCGGCGAGGATGTGGACCTGCGCGGCCATCAACTGGCAGGCGACCCGGTACTCCCCGAAAGTGGGGCCGACGACGAGAGCGACGTCGCCGGGGTCCAGGTAGGCCAGGGCGACCAGCCAGATGGCCTGCGCGGTGCCGTTGGTCGCCAGGACCTGGGCCGGGGGGAGGCCGTGGAGCGCGGCCAGATGCTCCCGCAGGAGGCCCGCCTCTGGGTCGGGGTAGCGGGAAATGTTCACCCCCGCCAGCGCCTCCCGGACCGCCCGGTGGGGGCCGAAGGGGTTGGAATTGACGCTGAAATCCAGGATTTCCTCGGGGGAAATCCCCTCGGCCCGCAGGCGACGGTAGTCGGGCCCTCCGTGCTGATCGGAGACCAGTTCCCGTACGGTATTTCGGGGCAGGGGCATTGATCTTTGAAATGGTCTGGGAGAGTGCAGACGAAAGGGCTTTCATTGTATCATCTTTTCCTGGAAATGCAACACACCCTGTCGCTTCCAGGGCGTATCATCAATGATCTCCGATTGGGGAAACATCTCCCGTTCGCGGGCGTGTCCCGATTGGTCGGGGGGCGTCCGATTCAGGCCGACGGTAAACTGTCGGGCTCAGCAGCAAGGCTCTATTCAGCGCCGACTGAAGTCACCCTTCCTGGGCCGCAGGCCTTGGGTCGGCCTTCGCCGACATTCTGAGGTCGGCGAAGGCCGACACCTGGCACGAAGTACCCAGGGAGGAGGATTTCCATCGGCCTGAATAGTTACGCTCTGCGGGCTATCCCATCAGCCCCGAAGGGGCTTTGCAAATTCAGCCCGACTCTTCCATGTCGGGGGTGTGTCCCAGTTTTGTCGGGCTGGGCCGCTGGCCTTTTCGCCTGGCCGTAAACGGCCAGGCTCAGGCGAAGATG